>Ga0315554_1000206_pt1 | contig 32840 bp, 30 predicted proteins | sample SalMarSW160370MG_FD_202114 | JGI IMG/M metagenome (GOLD analysis project Ga0315554, IMG submission 202114) | Salt marsh sediment microbial communities from the Plum Island Ecosystem LTER, Massachusetts, United States - Salt Marsh Sediment SW1603-70 ...
AACTCTTTATAAGTAAGACTTATTAACCATGCATGCAAAAGAAGAGAGAGAAAAATGTTTAAGAAAATTTTATTATTCTGTTTTTTACTTTCAATAACTTCCTGTAATAAAGATAATCCGGTTTCTCCTGCTGGAGAGAATCAACAACCTGCTGCAACAAATGAAAATAAATGGGTAACTAAGGCTAACATGCCAACTGCAAGGGGATATTTTTGCGGTGCAGAATTGAATGGGAAAATGTACTTGTTTGGAGGTCTTCTAAACTTATCATCAAATAATTCCAACGCTGTTGAAGCTTACGATCCGGAAACAGATAAATGGACAATAAAAAATAATATGCCGGAAAAAATTTTTGGTCAGGCAGCTGTAGAATTAAATGGGAAAATATATATTTTCGGAGGGAGAACAGGGGACATATTTGGTGGGACATCATTAAACCATACTTACTTATACGATCCGGATGCTGATTCTTGGACTAGAAAAACCAATATGCTTATTGCAGGGACATTTCTTACGGCTTCAGTTATTGATGCAAAAATATATATAATTGGTGGTTCTGGTACAGGATTCGAAGGTATGACAACAGTTCAGATGTATGATCCGGCAACCAATACATGGACTATTAAAGCAGGTCTCGATAAAGGCAGGGCACTACCTACCGCTAACGTATTTAACGGAAAGATTTATGTTATAGGAGGAGGAACTTCTTCGAGTAATAGCGCAGGAACTGCTTTTGCTGATTTTGATGTTTATAATCCGGTGAGTAATTCCTGGAATTCGAAACAAAATATTGCACAAGCTAGAATTGGTCATAGTTCAGTTGTAATAAATAATAAATTATATATTTGCGGCGGATTTACATCCGACAACACCGAACTTAAAGATTTATCTGAATATGATTTTAACAATGATAAATGGATGACCAGGACTTCTATGCCTTCCCCACGACGATGTTTCACTTCTTGTGTTTATAATGGTAAATTTTTCATATTTGGCGGGATTTCCGGTCCCCAAGGATCCCAGCATATTTTAAAAAGTGTGATGGTATATACTCCTCCTGCCGCATCAAATTAATTATTTATATATAGCCCTGAATTTTATTCGGGGCTTTCTTGTTAAAACAAAATTTCCAGCAAGAATTTCAATTGCATTTACTATTATTTACAATTCAAACTGAAACAATACTTTTTATTCAATCACTTTAATATTAGGGAAATCTGTAAATATTTTAACCTCAATTTAAATCCTTTGTTGAAATTTTAATATTTTTGTAAATATTATTTTAATCATTTATAAAAAATTAAGTTTATAGAGGGGCTGTAAAAAACAGGGCAAAGGTTACATAACATGCAATCATGCTTCCATGCAAACATGCTTTTAAATTATCAATTTATTTGAATTATATATTTCTTCCTCTTAATTTTTAATCAAAGTGATAAAAATGTATGATCAGACAAGTCTATTTTCTAAAAAGAGCCGGTTCAATTAACAATATGAAATTGTTAGAACAAGATTTATCCGAACCTGGAAAAGATGAAGTAACCGTGGAAGTAAAATCCATAGGATTAAACTTTGCCGATATATTTTCTATCCTTGGACTTTATAAAGCTGCACCTAAATTAAATTTAATCCCCGGGCTTGAATTTTCCGGCTTAATAATTAAAAAAGGAGAAAGTGTTGGAGCGTTTTCGATTGGAGACAGAGTATACGGGGCAACAAAATTCGGAGGATATGTTTCTCATTTAAATATAAATCAATCATATTTATTGAAATTACCTAATGACTGGACATTTGAAGAAGGTGCATCATTTATTGTACAATCTCTAACTGCATATTATGCTCTTGTGGTCTTAGGAGAAATAAATCATAATAAAACTGTTTTAATTCACAGTGCAGCCGGCGGGGTTGGTTTAAACGCTAACAGGATCGCAAAAAAATTTTCTGCTTTTACAATCGGAACAATAGGAAGTAAATCTAAAATAGAATTACTAAAATCCGAAGGTTATGACAGGATAATTGTCAGGGATAAAAATCTTAAAAGAAATATTCAGGAAGCATTAGGTGAGCGTCCGCTTGATATTGTCCTTGAAGCAGTTGGAAGTAAAGTATTCAAAATTTCATTTGATCTTTTAACTCACACAGGTAGAATAATAGTCTATGGAGCAGGTGCCTATTCCACCGGCAATTCTGCTTCAAATTTATTTAAATTAGCTTATAAATATTTTACTAGACCAAAAGTAGACCCGTTAAAAATGATCGAACAAAATAGAGCAGTAATGGCATTCAATTTAATCTGGATTTATGAAAGAGCTGAATATTTACGCAAACTGCTGGATGATGTTATCAAATTAAATCTTCCGAAACCATTAATAAATTATACTTTTTCTTTTAATGATTTACCTAACGCTGTAAGGACTTTAAAATCTGGAAAAACTACGGGGAAAGTTGTTGTGAAAGTAAATTAATAATCAAATAAATTTTTTTGAAGTATGTCACTTGAAAATAATAAATTAATAGTCCGGAAGTATATTGAGGAAGTAATCAATACAGGAAATGTGGATAAAATTGGAAATTACATTTCACCTGATTACACAGAAGTTTTTGAGGGGAAAAGATATGAGATGGGGATTAATGGTGCAAAAGAACATATTAAGGGAGTAAGAACAACATATAAAGATCTACATTTAACAATTGAGAAACAAATAGCGGAAGGTGATTGGGTTGTTACATGCATAACAGCAAAAGGTATTCATAATGACACCTGGCTGGGAATAAAACCCACTGGAAAGTTAGTATTGTTTACTGGTGTTAATGTAGATAAAGTGAGAGATGGAAAAATTGTAGAGCATGGAGGGGCAGCAAATATGCTTAATCCACTTCTTGAAATTGGAGCAATAAAAACCGTTCAATAAGAACGGTATCCAGACAAATACCTGATAACTGTAAAAATAACTTGATAACCGGCTCATCATATTTGAATAAATTTGTTAATTTAATCTATTCTGAAATAATTATTTTCTAAAGGAGAAATAAAATGTTTCATAATTGGTTCTGGGGAGGCGGCTTATGGTTCGGATGGATTTTCTGGGTTGCCATAATTGCTTTAATTATTTATTTGGTTGTAAATCAAGGAAATAAAAACAGGCAAATACATTTACCGCCTCCACCTCCGGACAGCCCGCTGGATATTTTGAAAAGAAGATATGCTAAAGGTGAAATTAATAAAGAACAGTTTGAACAGATGAAGAAAGATCTCGAATAGGAGATCTCTATTTAATTTTTATGCATTTGCGGTATTTGTTCTTTTTACCCTAAATTCATAATCTATAATCTTTTGTATTGAAACTTTATCAACAAGATTCGGTATTGAATCTGGATTATTAAAAATTTTATATTTATTTATTAATTCTTTTTCATTATTAAATTTTTGCTGAATTATACAGCTTTCATTATATATTTCGTACTTCCCGGCCCAACCAAAGAATGTTTTTGACACTAAATTATCTCCTTGTTAATATAAATATTTTTTCAAATTAAATATAAAGAAAAAATTGTTTGATAAAATTAAGAGAGTATTATCAAAACATTAACTTTATGTAAAGTATTAAATATGCGTTTAAGAGCAGCAAATGCAAGCTGGAACAATTTTTGTTTTATCTATGTACACACTCATTTTTAGATTCAAAAATTCTATTAATTTTGATATATTTGTAAGATTGACTGAAAGTTAGATATAATAATTATGCGGCACGAAGAATTAAACGAAAGAGAAAAAAACATACTGCGGTATATAATCCGGCAATTTATTTTAACAGCTTCCCCGGTCGGCTCCAGGAATATAGCAAGGAACACAGATATTGGGATTTCTCCGGCAACTGTTAGAAATATTATGGCTGACCTGGAGGAATCCGGATATATTAACCATCCGCACACTTCCGCCGGGAGAATACCTACGGATAAAGGCTACAGGTTTTATGTAGATACATTGATGGATATCCAGGAATTACTTAATTCCGAAAAAGGATTTATAGACAAAGGTCTGGAAGCCAATATGGTCGAAACGGATGAGCTGTTAAGAATTACATCTATTCTTCTAAGCAGCATTACCAAACAGCTTGCCTGTGTCTCTTATCCTAAGCTTGATTCCGGAATTTTAGAAAAATTGCAAATTATAAGCTTAACTTCCACACGAATCTTGGTTGTAATAAGTATAAAAGCCGGGCTGGTAAAAACCATTACATTAGAATTAACTTCTGAAATCAATTCAAATCAAATTGATTCGGTACAAAGGCTGTTAAATGAAAGACTTGGAGGATTAACTTTTAAGGAAATTCGAAATTCATTTACGGAAAGATTAAAAGATATTGAAGAAGATCATAAACCTATAATCAGATTGTTTGTAGATTCTCTTGATAAAATATTTAAAGATGTTAGAGAAAAAGACAATCTATTTATTACAGGTGCAAAAAATGTAATTAAACAACCGGAATTTGAAAACCCGGAAAATTTCCAGAGTGTAATTGAATTGATTGAAGATAAAGATATAATTATTCATATACTTGATAAATATGATAAAACAGATGACCAGGTTTTCATTTCCATCGGCTCTGAAAACGAAAATAAAAAATTGGAAGATTATAGTTTGGTTACAAAAGAATATCAAATCGGCGATATTTCAGGAACGCTCGGCGTTGTTGGTCCCAAAAGGATGGAGTATCCTAAAATAGTTGCCATTGTGGATTATATGTCAAAAATGCTTACAGAGATTTTAAAATGAAATATAATTTAAGGAGACAACTATGAAAAAAAATAAGAATAATGAAAATAATAAAACAGGAGAAAATCAATTAGATAATAACATGAATAAAAATAATAATATTGAAAAAGAAATGAGTGAAGAAACAGTGGATGAAAATATAAAAGAAAAAAATCAGAACGATAATGATCAGTCAAATAAGGAAGAAGAATACCTGGTAGTAATCGGGCAGCTTGAAAATGAAATTGCGGATTTAAAAGATAAATTATTAAGAAAAGCAGCAGAGTTTGAAAATTATAAAAGAAGAACCGAGAACGATCAAATAAACCTTCTTAAATATTCTGCAGAATCTTTTATTATTAAACTGCTCCCGGTTGTGGATGATTTCGTAAGATCCAATGACCATATGGAATCTGCAAAAGATGTCGATTCCGTTAAAAAAGGTGTTCAGCTTATTTACGATAAGTTGATGAAAATTTTAACCGAACAAGGCGTAACTAAAATTGAAGCGGTAGGAAAACCTTTTAATGTTGATTACCACGAAGCTCTATTGCAGAGAAAAGCTGAAGATGCCGAACCGCATACTGTTCTTGATGAAATTGAAAAGGGTTACATGTATAAAGATAAAGTGATACGGCATTCCAAAGTAATTGTAAGTGAAGATATGGCTGAAGATTCCACTCCAGGTCCTGAAGAAAAAAATGATAAAAATGAATAAATAAATAGGGATATATGGCAAAAAGAGACTATTATGAAGTTCTTGGTGTAGATAAAAGTGCTACCAAAGAAGATTTAAAAAAAGCATACAGAAAACTAGCTATGCAGTATCATCCGGATAGAAACCCGGATAATAAAGAAGCTGAAGAAAAATTCAAGGAAGCTGCCGAAGCATACGAAATTTTAAGCGATGACGAAAAGAAAGCAAGATACGACAGGTTTGGACATGAGGGTGTAAGAAGCAACGGTTTTGGTTCACAAGGATTTTCCGATATCAATGATATTTTTTCGCATTTCTCTGATATATTCGGTGGTTCATCTATTTTTGATGATTTCTTTGGCGGAGGTCAAAGAAGATCCAGAACAAGAGGCAACAGAGGTACTCCGGGATCCGATCTAAAAGTTAATCTTGAGCTTTCTCTTGAAGAAATAGCAACCGGGGTAACAAAAAAAATAAAAATTAAAAAACAGGTTAAATGCGATGAATGTAATGGTACCGGGGCTGAAGCAGGAACTTCAACAAAAACCTGCCCGGTATGCCAGGGAACGGGAGAAGTAAAAACTGTTTCTCGTTCCGTATTCGGACAATTTGTAAATATTACAACATGCAATAATTGTAATGGTGAAGGAACTGTAATAGATACGCCTTGCAAAAAATGTTTTGGTGACGGCAGGATTCAAGATGAAAAACTTATAAGCATAAATGTTCCCGGCGGTGTTCATGAGGGAAGTTATATGACTTTAAGAGGCGAAGGAAATGTTGGGAAAAGAGGCGGTCCTTCAGGCGATGTGATTGTTATTTTTAAAGAAGCTGCACACGAATATTTTATGCGTGAGGGAGATGATATACTTTATGATCTTCACGTTAGTTTTCCCGATGCTGCATTAGGCGCCGAAGTTGAAGTACCTACTTTAAATGGAAAAGCAATATTAAAAATTGATCCCGGTACCCAGCCTGGTAAGCTGTTGAAGATGAGGGATAAAGGGATTAAACACCTTAATCATTCGGGTACGGGTAATCAAATTGTAAGAGTAAATGTAGAAGTTCCGAAGAAGCTAAATTCTAAGGAAAAAGAGCTTTTAAAAGAGCTTGCTGATATGCCGAATTTTAAAGACGGGAGTCAGGGCAAAAAATTTTTTAGCAAATTTGGTTTATAATTTTAGTGCTTCAACTTTTTCTTATATAAAATTTTTAATTAATACTAAAAAATCTTTAATCCGGTTTTTATTTTTGAGATATACTTTTTAAATGCTTAAAAAGTTTTCAGAAAAAATAGGATTTACTCAAACAGAAATAAAAGTAATTTTATTTCTCATTATTATTTTTATAATTGGTTTTGGAGCAAAATATTTATTCCTTCAAAATAATATTAAAAAAACAAGAATATTTGATTATTCTGTTCAGGATAGCTTATTTGAAAACATACAAGTGCCGGACAGTACAACAAGAAATAAAGAAATAGATAATAATGTTGTTGACTATAAGCAGGAAGTTTTAGATTTTAACACAACGAATTTTAAAAATAGTAAAGAAGAAGTTCCTGCTGAAAAAAGCATAAATATTAATACAGCTTCAATTGAAGAACTAATAAAACTTCCCGGAATTGGTGAAAAGACTGCCGGGAGTATTGTAAATTTTAGGAAGAAAATCATTAAATTTCAGAAGCTTGAAGATATTCTTAATGTTAAAGGTATTGGAACTTCAAAATTAAATAAGATTAAAAAGTATATTTATATTGAATAAACAAATTAATTTTTTTTAGCTCCGGAGGAAAAATGACCAAATCCCAACCCTGGTATATACAGACTGGCTTATATTTAGCAATTATAATTCTCGCAATCATTTTGGTGAAAGTTGCAATTATCGATCCTAAAAATGCTGTTGAAACCCAGGAATATTATAAAAATGAATCTCATCTGAGAATGAAAAATCTTAAAGAGGGTGAAATTCTTTGGCAGTTAAAGTACAGCAGGTTTACAGCTAATCTGGATAGCTTAATTACTTTTATCAAAACAGACCCGATGGTAGACAGTATTAAGAATGCATTTGATACTTTAACACAAAGATCTGCTAATCCTTTTGTTGCATTATCATCAGGCCAATTTACTCCTGAGAGCTTATATTTTTCTCCGAGAACTCATCAAAGGTTTACTTTAGAAGTTGATACAGCAGTTGCAGAAGATACTATTGTAAACAGGAGAGGACAAATTACAAGAGTTGATACAACTACTACTATTGGAAACTTATACATGATAGAGGACCCTGACGGAAATGGCTCGATTGGAAGTACAACTGATGAAGCATTAAAAAATACCGCTTCATGGGAGTAATTGCTTAAAGATGGCAGTATTTGAAAACCATGCAGGAATCACTATTACCAATTCAAAGCTGCAGGTTGTCGAAATAGTTAGAAAAAACGACCGGTTCATTCTTAATAATATTGACGAAGCCTACTTCAGTGAAACTCTGAATTTTAATACAGACAAAGAAACAAAAATAAGCGCCCTGATTCAGGGCGCTTTAAATGAGTTACTAATAAAGAAAGCATTAACCGCTAATTCCGTATCATTCACTCTCCCCTTTGAATTTTTATTTACTATGCAGGTTCCCTTTGAATCAACTCTTCTTTATAACGATTTGATTGAAGAGTTTAGATGGGAATTATCTTTATTATACCCTTTTATTAATGCGAACGACCTGGTAATTCAATTTTTTGAAATCGATAAGAATGAATTTTCCGATATAAATTCTGCACTAATATTATCTACAACTAGAAAATATCTAAAAATGCTGAACGATATCTGTACAAATAATAATCTTAAATTAAAGTTTATAGATAATATTCATATTGCATCAGAAAAGGCTCTTGAAGTTAATAATAGTTTTACAGATAAAAAGCTTACTTTAAGCGTTTACATTAATAGTAAAAACCTTTCGGTTTTATTTGAATTAAAGGGGAAATTAATCTACTATAAGTTAATACCAATTTATAGTGTAAGGGAAATATCGGAGCATTTGAAGAAAGAAATAAATTTTAACAAAATGCTTAATATAAATCCTAAATCTATTGATACGGCTTTTATCTTTGGTGATGAAATTAGTCAGCAAATAGTAAAAAGTATAAGTGATGATATTGGAATTCAGTTCATTCAATTCAATCCTTTTGGGAGAATAGTCCCGGGTCAAAGCCTTTTTAATAATATTTATTATACAACAAAGTTTAATTTATTTGCGCCTTCTGCCGGCATTGCCTATAGATTAACTTAAGTTTTTCCCACATAAAGATTTATGAGACTGAGAATTATTTCCGGAGAATTTAGGGGGAGATTAATTCAAGTTCCTCAGTCAAAAGAAATTAGACCAACCACCGACAGAGTGCGTGAAACACTCTTTAATCTTTTAAATAATAAGATAGATTTTAATAAGATCAAAGTATTGGATCTTTATTCCGGCTCCGGATCATTAGGTTTGGAGTGTTTAAGCAGAGGAGCAAGTGAAATCCATTTTATAGAAAAAAATTTTTTAATCTATAAAAACCTCAAGAATAATATTGCTTCATTGGGAGCAACAGATAAATGTACGGTTTATAGAATGGAAGCACTAAAATATTCACAATCAAATTTAAATAAGGATTATGATTTAATAATTGCGGATCCCCCCTTTTTTAAAGATGATATCTATGAAGTTGTAAATAATCTAATTAAAAGTAAATTCTTAAATAAAAACGGATTTATAATTATTGAGCGTTCAATCCAGACAAAAGAAAAAGATGCCATAAATTTTAAAGTTCAACCTTTCAAAATAATCGGGGATGCATGTTTATATGAAATAAAATAACCCAATTATATATAAAGTGTTTATTTCTTTTCGTTTATTTCCTTCCTCCTCAAAATATTAAGATTTATATTTTCCGGTATACCTTGAGGAAAGCGGGCAAATTTTATAATTTTATTCCAGTAGATATCAGTTGGATTGTCATCCTCATATCTATCACGGTAAGATTCACCCGAAGTCGCCGAAACCCCAGTTATTATCCATATTGGAAATGTAAAAATCAAAAACTTTCCGTGTGATAAGGTAGAAATTGAGCCCAAAGCAGTCCAGCCTGCATAAGAAGAAATATTTTTATTGTCTATTTCCAAAATAGCTCTAGTAATTTTTTCTTTTGGAATAATGAATAATGAGTCATATAGGATATAAACATTTGTACTATCAGAAGTAATATATTCACCTCCTACTTTCTCTGTTTTTTTATTTTGAATTTTATATTCAATAGTCAACCATCCGCCAAAAGCTTCGGTTTGAATTTGCTGGGTATCCGGGAGCCACCTTTTAGGTGCATAAGAATGGGCACATCCGCCAATTATTATTATTGAAGAGCATAAAAAAATATTTAACGTTTTATGGATTAACATATTTACTCCTCCAGAAAGCTCCTTCCATTTCAGACTCAATTCTTTTGTATTGAGGTGCCAAATCCTTAAAGTATTGGTTTGCATTAAAGATCATCTCGGCAACCATGGATGAATTTTCTTCAGCTAACCAAACATCTCTTATCCACTCCAAATAGTAGCCTTTGCTTTCAATAAAATATTCATAAGAACTGTAATTATCCGGCAATTCATAATAAATATTATACTTATCGCCGGGCAATGTTACCAGTAATGAATCTTCATTTAACAAAAGACCTTCTACATTAGAACCATTAACTTTTTCAGGTAAAGTTCCCGAAGGTTTTATAACCAATGGAAATACTTCCTCCCCGATATCAGCTAATGCAGCATAATCTATCCGCCACATTCCGCGTGTCATTTTTAATCTTAATTTTAGTTCTTTTGTATCATTAATATTTCTGAGAGGGACAATTTTAATATCGGCTGCAATCGGTCCTGTTTCCCCGGTTAGATCTATTTTAATCCATTCGCCTGAAGAATTTTGCTGCAGAATTTCAATATTTTTTAAAAGCTTTCCCGGGTAACCAACAAAATTCTTCAAATCACTTCCATTTCTTTCTAATTGTGAAATATAAAATCCTGCATTTTTTCCCATATAAGCTAAAGTTTGATAGAACAAAAAAGTAGAGAGAAGAGTTTGCCGACAAGCAATTATCAAACCTTTATTTGAAATTGCTGATTTTTCAAATTCCAGTTCTATGGTTTCATTCTCAGCTAAATTATTTGAATCAGCCTGACTAAACCATTCATTCCCGTCAAAATATTGAAACTTTTGTGTACATTCTCCTTCTTCTGCTATTGCGCTTTTTAATCCGGTTATGTTGCAAGTTTCAAAAAACTTCCCTCCCGGTGTTACTAAGACACGTTTTTTTTCTCCTCTGGGTAATGCAAGAATATTAATATGCCTAATTGCATGGGTTTCTAATGCTTCATTTCTAACTTGAACATCCAGTATATTACTTTCAGGCTTAAAATTATATAGTGCATCAATATCATAGTCTTCCAATGATGGTGCCACGCTTGATGAAAATCCCTCGGCTCGAAGCTTATAATCATTACTATCACAAATATAGAAAGTAGGACAGGAGCCAAAGCACGCTTTGGGGTTTGCAATACAAAGTCCTGTAATTGCAAGTGATACCCCTGTCATAAAAGATAATGCGGTTAATGAGCTTGAGCTATTTATTTTATTTGTTTCAACTAAAGCAACATCATTATAATTAATAGAAAAATCGCCTGAATCAATTACTGTCCGGTTGATATCAAGATGCTTTCCGTTTCCTTTTATTAATTTATTTTTATTTTCAACTTCCCAATTGCTTAAAATATAAGCCTCACCGTCACGCATATGCAGTTTTATAAACGGGAAATCTTCATTATGATTAATTTTTTTTATTTGACTGGTTGGAATAGTCGTTCTTTCAATTCTTGATTGAGAACAACTTAAATATATTAATGCTAATAATAAGACAATAATTAAGGAGAATCCCGCTTTTAATTCCCCGGCTCTCTTTTTGTAATACATAAATCCCCTTATAAAAAAGAAATGTATTTTATAAACTCATATCAAACTGTAAAACAGGTAAAACGAATAAAGACTTTGAAGATTCTTCAATCTGGGTTTCTTTCAATAACCTAACCCCTAAAATTATTTTGCTTCTATCCGTCATATTAATAAAAACCCCTGAACTGAGATTTAAGAAAGTAGTGGTAGACTCCCCTCTTTGATCACTCGTTATTACATTAAATCCTAAAGGATAATATTCCGGATTAGGATCAGAAGGTTCAAAGTTGAAGAGTGTTTGCCCGAAGTATCCAAGGTTTAAGAAAAAATTTAAAGGAGCGGTTTTTGATGATGTATTAAATGTTAACGATACATAAGGATTCCAGTTTGTAGATTTATTTTTATCTTTGAAGAAATTAACAGTTGTATTTGTGGTAGAGCTCCAAAAGGATGTCTCCTCGGTTATAACTACAGTTGAGGCAACATACGAGAGTGACTGCCACATAACGCCGGCATCAAATCTAAATGCCGAACCTTCTTTTTCAGAAAAGAAACCAATCCCGACATTTCCGCCCACATAACTGTCCTGGTTTTGTACAGAGTAATTTAATCCAAGGTTAAGGGCTATATGATCTCCTGCAGAATAATCAATATTAACTGCAGCTAAAAAGCTAGGAAGTTTCCATACAAGATTATTTCCTTTATATTCAGTTGTATTCCCGGTGGATTCTTTGTAAAGTCTTGTTCCATTGTCAAATACAGTATCGACCCTGTAGACTCCCTGGTTATCAACAAAAGAATGTTTTTCAATCTTTCCGCTTAATTGATTGTTATCATTTATTGAAAACCTAGGGGAAATTGTAAATGAACCTCGTTTCTGATTTGTAGTTATATTTAAGGGGGGATTATTCATTGGTCCGGACACTTCAATATTTTGAAGATAGAGTGTTTGATTAATTGTAGTGCAGCCAATAAAATTGATAAAAATTATTGCAGTTGTTATAATTAAAGTTGAAAGCTTTTTCATAAACTCCCCCGGACTATAATTCAAAAACTTATTTAATAATTCGATTTAAATTAAATTATTTAATAAATATTAGCAAGTTATAGATTTGTACAGGTCTTTATCTATTTCCCAAAATACAGTAGAAAATATTTTTCTCAATAAACAGGGCATAAATAAAAGAAATTAAATATACTTATACCTCTATACCTTTATACCTTTCTTTACTTGCCAATAAGCTCAAATAATATTTATATTAACATTAAGTTTTTATAGATAAAATAGTTAAAGAATGAATCGTACAGTCTTATACCCTGGAACATTCGACCCTGTTACAAACGGACATATTGATATAATTGAAAGAGCTAGAGAATTATTTGATAAAATTGTAGTTACAGTAGCAATAAATCCGGGCAAAAAACCTCTTTTTTCAGTTGAAGAAAGAGTTATGATGCTGAAAGAAAGTTTAAAACAGTACGATAATGTTTCTGTAGATTCTTTCGACGGGCTAGTTGTTGATCACGCCCATGAAGTAAATGCAATAGGAATTATAAGAGGACTTAGGGCAATTAGTGATTTTGAATATGAATTTCAAATGGCTTTAATGAACAGAAAACTTGCCAGTGATATTTCTACAGTATTTTTAATGCCTCACGAAAAATACACATATTTAAATTCATCAATAGTAAGAAATCTTGCCAGCTTAAACAGCGATGTTAGTGATTTTGTCCCTTCAATAGTTCAAAAAGAATTAAAGAAGAAATTTCCCTTTGAGATAAAATAATTTTTTAATTTGCAATAAAATTTCCTTTCATATATTTCGATTCATTTCACTTAAATATGTTCTTCTGCAATTAATGACTGCTGTCATAATCTTTAATTTTCTCTATCACAGCTTTTTCTGCATCATTATACATCTGTTTTATAAAATCGTCATTAAAATTGAAAGTTCTTTCAGGGAAATCAATTGAATCAATCCGGTCGAACAATAACTTTTTGGCAGTCTCGATATCCTTTCCGTAAATATGATATGAATCCGCCTGCCAGTTCATTCTAGCAAGCTCCACCTTTTTCCCGGTTTTTCCCGATATACCTGCTGCAATCACTTCCTTATTAAAATTAATAAACCCGAACATGTTCATAAAGCTTGCACCCCAGGCATCATTGCTTCTGAACCTAATGTTGCAGTTAAGCCACCAATTATTTTCTTCATCTTCAATTATCCTGTACCAAAGTGATTGGAGACAAGGCGGATCAAAACAATTAATATCCAGATTAGGCATCCAAGTAATCATTTGAGCTTGTCTTGTGTAGGGTTGTTTGCTCAATTTTTCAATTACACTGTCTACCTGGTTAATTGAAAAGAAACCTGCTTGTTGAGATTTTCCGTCGGCAAGCTCCTTCCATGCACCATATGCAGCTAGTCTGCCGTGATATGTATATTCCCACCTTGTATCTTCAGGATCATTAATATTTTTAACCCAGTGGTCTTTTAATCCCATAAGTTCCATAACATATTCTTTCAAATTTTCTATTCCGCCTGGAAATGCACGATGTATCATCGGATCAGAAAGTGGTTCCAGGATTGTTATATTCATCGTAGAATCAATACTTTCCGGATCACCCGGCTTATCATATTGTGTTTTAAATCTCGTACCATTTTTATAAAGTTCTATAAGCGCTTTCTCATAAGCTTCAGCCAGCGTTTTACCGGTTACAGTTAATACCGGAATATTCTTTTGCATTTTTGTAACTCCCTGATAAAATATTTTAATCCCGTAAATGAAAGTTAATAATAATACTTATTAATAGTTAAAAAGAAATATTCCTGATCTGAAAAAATTTTTCCACAGAATTTTTTTCTAATTTTATAATTTTACATTTTAATGATGTGATTTAAAATAACGAAAAATATTTAAACTGCTTATTTAATTAAATTTAAAGTAGAGAAATGCAGATTAATTTTTATTTTAAATATCATGATAATTAATTAAGAGGTAAAAATGAAAGAAGAAAATTTAAGAAAGAATTTAACTGAATTTTTAAATAAAGCATTAGCACATGCAACGGTTAAGGATGCAATAAACAATCTAAAACCGGAATTACGAAATGTCCAGCCTCAAAAAGGGATTCATTCTGCCTGGGAAGAATTTGAACATATGAGAATTACCCAGGAAGATATTTTAAGATATACTTTGAACCCGGATTGGAAATCTCCTAAATGGCCGCAAGAATATTGGCCGGATAACGGGAAATTGAATGACAAGATCTGGAATAATTCCGTAACAAGATTTTTTTCCGACCTGCATGAATTAATTAATCTGACAAAAGACCCAAAAATTGATTTAACATCGGAAATACCTCATGGTGAAGGAAGAACTTATTTAAGAGAAATACTACTTGTCATTGATCATAATGCATATCATTGCGGACAAATAGTAATAGTAAGAAAGCTTTTAAATGACTGGTAATGAATAAAAATACTTTTAAATGAATTAAATCCAAAAAATTTGTAAAATAATTTTGGACAATTAACAAAATGGCTTTTCATTTGTCAATCATTACTTTATTTTTCATTATATAATTTTTCTGAACTTTTAAAACTATTTTCTAAATTAATTAAGGGAGCACTAAATTGGTATCTGAAGTCGCAAACCGGATAAATGAATCACCTACAATGAAAGTATCTGCTCTTGCAAAAAAAATGAAGGCAGAAGGTGAGAAAGTAATTAACTTAAGTGTCGGCGAACCCGACTTTCCAACTCCTGATAATATTAAGCAAGCTGCTAAAAAAGCTATTGATGAAAACCAAACAAAATATACAATAAATGCAGGAACTGTAGAGCTAAGGAAAGCTATTGCTGCAAAATTAAAAAAAGATAACAATTTGGATTATGATATAAAAAATATAATAGTGTCTAACGGCGCTAAACATAGCGTATTCAATTGTATTCTTGCAACTGTAAACAAGGGAGAAGAAGTTATTATTCCCGCTCCATATTGGGTTTCCTATCCCGATATGGTAGGCATAGCAAATGGAACTTCTATAATTATCGATACAAAAGAAGAAAACGGTTTTAAAGTTACACCGGAAGAATTAGAGAACGCGATTACTCCGAGAACAAAAGCTCTTATATTATGCAATCCCTCAAACCCTACCGGTTCTGCATATTCAAAAGAGGAATTGGAAAAAGTTGCTGAAGTCTGCTTGAAACATAATTTTTATATAATAAGCGACGAAATTTATGAGAAGCTGATTTACGGAGATTTTAAATTTGTAAGTTTCCCTTCTTTAAATGAAGAGCTTAAAAAAAGGACCCTTTTAGTTAATGGTTTATCCAAGGCTTACTCTATGACCGGCTGGAGAGTTGGTTATGCAGCCGGGTCTGAAGAAGTTATCCAGGGTATAAATAAAATACAAAGCCACACTACTTCAAATGCTGCTTCCATTTCACAAGCTGCATCTCTTGAAGCTTTATGCGGTTCACAGGATGCGGTCGAAGAAATGAGAAAGGAATTTCAGAAAAGAAGAGATTATTTTTATAATGAATTAACTTCAATTGATGGAATTTCCTGTTATAAACCTGAGGGTGCTTTTTATTTATTTCCAAATGTTTCTGCATACTTCACTAAATCAAATGGAGAGAAAAACATTAAGGATTCTATGGATTTTGCTATGTATATTTTATCTGATGCCAAGATTGCTGCTGTTCCCGGAAGTGCTTTTGGTGCTGAAGGTTTCGTCCGGTTTTCATATGCAACTTCTATGGAAAATTTAAAAGACGCAGCTGCCCGTTTGAAAGAATCATTAAAGAAACTTAAATAATAACTCTCCTTTTTATAATTATATTGAGTTACCTGTATGTGCTGTGGGGCTGTCCAAAAAGTACCTTTGTCATTTCGACCGAAGGGAGAAATCTTTCGTTTTGAAAAGATTTCTCTTCCTGATTTAATCGGGATCCCTCGAAATGACACTTTCTTACTTTAGGGTCAACCCCTTTTTTAATTAATTTAAGAATTAATATAAAGCTGAAGCGACTTATGCAGCTTATCAATCGGAAGTTCTTCTCCTGTCCATAATTTAAAAGCACCGGCTGCTTGATAAACAAGCATATTTACTCCGTCTAGAGTAATTGCTCCCTTACTCTCGGCAATCTGCATAAGTTTTGTTTTAGGAGGATTATATACAAGATCAAAAATTAACTGACCTTTTGCAAATGAATCCTCTAATGTGGTAATAGAATCATCACTTTCGGGATACATACCAATGGGTGTTGAGTTTACTATAAGTTTAGAATCATTAAAGATTTTTACAAGATTTGGCGGGAATAGTTCTTTTGTTGAAAAGCTATCAAATTTCATCTTTGCTTTAAAATAATTTTTTAATGATTCGGCTCTCTGTTCCGTTCTATTTATCAAAAAAATCTTTTTAGGTTTAAAATGACGAATTAAAGTATAAATAACTGCTCTTGCTGCTCCCCCGGAACCAACTACACTGACAGTCTCACCAGAAATTTCTTTCTTATAAGGATTTAAAGTCTCGAGGATACCGGTAACGTCGGTATTATAACCGTTTAATTTTCCCATTTCATTTACAACAGTATTAATAGAACCAACAATCGAAGCTTCTTCAGAAACATTATTCATGAACTCTATCATGCTCTCTTTATGGGGAATGGTTACATTAAAGCCTTTAACTCCGAGAGCTATAATTCCTTTTATAGCATTTTTTAAATTAGCAGGAGGTACATCAAAAGGAAGATAAATATAATCCAGCTTTTTAATTTCAAAAGCAATATTATGAATAAAAGGTGAAAATGTGTGCTTAATAGGATGCCCCAAAAGTCCAACAATTTGCGTATTAAGATGAAATGAATCGTTCATAATAATTAATAGAAAAGAGTAAAAGCATTAAATAATGTTAAATCAGGTTTCGCCCAGTAGCTTTTTGAATAGTTTTGACGATTTAATTTCGGGATATTCCTTTGCAAATTCAGCTCGTATAGCCGGATCAAGAGTAAAGGCAGTTTTTAAACATTCAACAGCTTCTTTTGTTCTGCTTAATATAAAGTTTACCTTAGCTTTCCCGTAATATGACGTAGCATCATTAGGATCAATTCTTATACAATGATCAAATGCTTTAAGGGCTTCAAGCCAATCTCCCATTTCCAGGTAAGTTTCAGAAAGATTAAACCATATCTCAAAATTATCCGGTGCAATTTTAACTGCAGCTTTATAACTAAGAATTGCTTCCTGCAATTTTCCGAGCGAATATTCCAAATCTGCTTTTGCATACCATGCATCGGCACTATCTTGTGATAAAGAAATTGCTTTATTGAAATCTCTTAGTGCAAACTGAAATTTTCCCAAAGAATCGTAACAAAAACCTCTTGCAAGGTAAGCCTCATAATAATTTTCATTTATCTTAATTGCGTCCGTATAAAATGTAATAGCATTTGCTAACTCTCCCATTTCTTCGTAAATGTTAGCAATATTATAATATGAAGCTTCATCACGATTATCAATTTCTATTGCTTTTTTGAAGCTACTTATAGCCTGCTGGAATCTCCCCAGATCTGCTAAGGTATTTCCCCTGTTAAACCATGCAGCTGTAAAATTATCTTTAATAGCTACGGCAAGATCATAACTATCGATTGCTTTTTCAAGTTTATTCAATTTGACAAGAACGATACCACGATTATACCACCCGCTTGCATTATACGGTTCAAGTTCTAAAAATTTATCATACGTATTAAGTGCCTTTTCATATTCATTTAAATTTTCATAACAAAAACCCAGTTCGTAATAAGCTTCGGGAAATTCATTATCTATATTAATTGTTTTTAAAAAACAATTAATAGCCTCAAAATAATTTTCCTGCCTCTGGTATAACAAACCGAGACTAAAAACAGCTTCTTCATTACCCGGATCCAAATTTATGGCATTTAATAATGTTTCTTTAGCTTGATTATATAACCCAAGGCTCTCTTCAGCTTCTGCTTTATCAATTAGAATTTCAGAGTCGCCGGGATTTAAGGAAAGAGCTTTATCGTAACATTCTAAGGCTTCTTCAAAATCAAAAAGTCCGTTTAATAAAGCACCTTTTTTTAACCAGAATTCGGAATTATAAGGTGCAACATCCAGCAGCTTATTAACAAAATACAATCCATCTTCAAATTTCTCATTATCAATGCAATCTTGAATTGTATCTTCAATTGCTTCCATGCATGAATAAATACTCCCCTCTTCAATAAGTTCTTTATATTTTTCTATTTCCAAATCGATGTTTTTATCATTGCTGAAAAAACTTTCTCCACTAAAATTAGAATCAAAATAAGCCATCTATTCTCCAAAAACTAGAAATTATCTTCAAAAAAATGTATTACTAATTCTATATAAAAGCAAGTTGATATTGTTACTCAATTAGACAAATAAAAAAATATTTTTTTCTTCAATTAATAGATAACAAATAAAATGCCGTAATTTTCTTCTTTATTAATTATAATAAAAGGAAGATTTTTCTTTTATTTAGATAAAACAGAAGTAACTTTTTCAGCAGCATCTTTTAAACTACCTGCTACTTCAAAATTTAAACCGGAATTGTTTAACATTTCACCTGCTTCTTTTGCATTTGTTCCTTCTAATCTAACTACCACTGGAACAGTTACATCCATTTCTTTCGTTGCATCAATTACGCCTTGCGCTACTCTGTCGCATCTTACGATACCGCCAAAAATATTTATCAAAATAGCTTTTACATTTGGGTCTGAAAGAATAATTTTAAATCCGTTAGCAACTGTAGTTTTGTTTGCTCCGCCGCCGACATCTAAAAAGTTAGCAGGTTCTCCACCGGCTAATTTAATAATATCCATTGTCGCCATTGCAAGGCCTGCCCCGTTTACCATACATCCAACGTTTCCATCGAGCTTTATATAATTTAAATTATATTTCGAAGCTTCTATTTCAAGAACATCCTCTTCATCAAAATCGCGAAAGTCTGCTATATCTTTATGACGGTATAAAGCATTATCATCAAAATTCATTTTTGCATCAAGAGCCACAACACGGTCATCGTTAGTAATAACTAAAGGATTAATCTCAAGAAGGGATGCATCAGTCTCTAAATAAGCTTTGTAAAGTACTGAAATAAATTTCACAAAGTTTTTAAACACATTACCTTCAAGACCGAGAGAAAAAGCTAATTTTCTAGCTTGATAAGACTGCAGTCCAACCGAAGGCTCAACCCATTCTTTTATAATTTTTTCCGGAGTTTCAGCTGCAACTTTTTCAATTTCGACTCCTCCCTCTTTTGAAGCCATAATTACATTCATCGATACCGATCTATCTAAGAGAGTACTCAGGTAAAATTCTTTCTTAAAATCCAGACCTTCAGCAATAAAGAGAGTTTTGACAATTTTTCCTTCTTTGCCGGTTTGATGAGTAACTAAAAGATTTCCAAGCATTTTCCCTGACAATTCCTTAATTTTTTCAGGAGATGTAATAAATTTTACTCCGCCTTCAAGAATTAATTCATCCGGATTTTTTGGATTATACAGTTTACCTTTCCCCCTACCTCCCGCATGTATTTGAGATTTTACTACATATTGATTTATACCTCTAGATTGCAATTCGGAAAGTGCTCCATCAACTTCCGATAATTCTTTTACTGCAATACCATCCTGTACGGGGACATTATATCGCTTAAGAATTTCTTTTGCCTGATATTCATGAATCTTCATTTTGACCCTACTATTATATAATTAATAAATATTATTAAAATTTTGCTAAATGAATTTATGTACAATCAATAAAACTACTGCTATTCTTCACTCATGAACGGGTAACGCCAATCTTTAGGCGGTTCAAATGTTTCTTTTATTGTCCTGACTGTCATCCATCTCATAATATTTAAACCGCTTCCTGCTTTATCATTTGTTCCGGATGCCCTGCCTCCTCCAAATGGCTGCTGACCCACAACCGCAGCAGTCGGTTTATCATTAATATAAAAATTACCAGATGCATTTTTAAGTTTATCGGACATTTTTAGGATTGCTTTTCTATCCTGAGCCCAAACTGCACCTGTAAGTGCATACGGTGAAGTGGAATCACAAAGTTCCAAAGCTTCATCAAATTTTTCATCTTCATAAACATAAATTGTTAACACCGGACCAAAAATTTCTTCTTCCATTGTTTTAAATTTAGGATTTGAAGTTACAATTGTTGTCGGTTCAATAAAATACCCTTTTGAATCATCAAAACTGCCGCCGGTAATAATTTCAGCTTCTTTAGAATTCTTTGCAAAATTTATATACTCGGTTATTGATTTGAATGCTCCTTTATCTATAACCGCAGACATAAAATTAGTAAAGTCTTCTACATTTCCCATTTTAATTTTCTTTATTTCAGCAACATATTTTTCTTTAAATTCTTTCCAAATCGATTTGGGAATATACATTCGTGATGCCGCAGAACACTTTTGCCCCTGGTATTCAAAAGCACCCCTAATTACTGCAACAGCCAATGCATCTACATCTGCCGAGTTGTGTGCAAAAATAAAATCTTTGCCACCGGTTTCACCGACTATTCTCGGATAGTATTTCATTTTATTTAAATTATCGGAAACAGTTTTCCACATACCTTGAAATACGGCCGTAGAGCCGGTGAAATGAATTCCGGCTAAATGCGGGCTGCTCATTGCAGGCATGCCAACCTGTCCACCTGAACCAGGAACAAAATTTATTACGCCTTTAGGTAAACCGGCTGCTTCAAATAATTTCATTAAATGATATGCAGAATATACGGCACTTGAAGCTGGTTTCCATAAAACAACATTTCCAACAATTGCAGGTGCCGTTGGCAGATTACCTGCAATAGAGGTAAAATTAAATGGTGTTACAGCAAAAACAAAGCCCTCCAGCGGTCTGTATTCCAGACGATTCCACATTCCGTAAGGTGAATATGGTTGTTCAGCCATTAGCTGGGTCATATAGTAAGAATTAAATCTCCAGAAATCAATTAATTCACAAGCCGAATCTATTTCAGCTTGATGAACAACTTTGGATTGCCCGAGCATCGTAGAAGCGTTTAATGTTGCTCTCCATGAACCGGCTAGCAAATCAGCCATTTTAAGAAAAATAGATACTCTTTGTTCCCACGGCATTTCAGCCCATTCTTTTCGTGCTTCAAGCGCAGCTTCAATAGCCATATCTACTTCTTTTTTGCCAGCTTTATGATATACTCCTAAAATATGATTGAGCTCGTGCGGTATTCTCATTTCCTCGGTGCTGCCTGTTTTTATCTCTTCACCACCAATAATTAAAGGCACCTCAATTTGTTTGGATTTTAATCCGGATAATTTCTTTTTTAGTTCAATCCTTTCGGGGCTGCCCGGTTTATATAATTTTATAGGTTCGTTAATAGGATTTGGTACTTTAAAATATGCATTAGACATTATAAAAACTCCAATTCAATTTGTTACAAAATTTTGATTTATCAATCTTTGACCCTGACAAAGCAACCATAGATTCTTTAATAAATTAAATAAGATTTGCAAATAAACTTTGGTTTTTAAGCAGTGCTACAAAGTGATAAATATTGAAAAAATTAAACAAAAATTACTGCTTTTGGTAAAGAGAATCAAACTATCTACAAGGAGCAAAGGAAGTTCATGAGTAAGTTTAAGCTCAAGATCCCCAATTAACATTTTCCATTTTCCATTTTCAATCTACCATTTTCCATTACTACCCCTTGCATTTATAAATAATCGAAATTATTTTCACTTATTATTTAAGGGAAATAAATGCCGTCTTTAAAACCGTTTAGAACCATACCTGAGCTTTTTAGTTATTTAACAACTGAATTTGGGAATGTACCTGGAAAATTTCTAATGTATGTAAAAGAAGAAGGTAAGTACCGGGGTATATCATTCAAAGAATTCGAAGAACAAACCGAAAATTTCGCTTTTGGTTTATCTTCGCTTAGAATTAAAAGAGGGGATAAAATTGCCATAAGTTCCGAGAACCGTCCGGAATGGGTTTATTCCGATATGGCAATTTTAGGATTGGGCGGAATAGATGTTCCTATTTATCCTTCATTAACTACCGATTCGGAAGAATTTATTTTGAACAATTCCGATTCAGTGGGAATTATTGTTTCAAATAAATTTCAATTAAACAAAGTATTAAAAATTTGGAGTAATTGTAAAAAAATAAAATTTATTATTGTTTTTAATGAAAAGGATATTGAAGACAATAACATTTCCAATGTTTATTCTTTTAAAGAAGTTCAGGAAATGGGTAAAAAATTAAAAAGTAATAACAGGGATCTCTTTAAGGAAAATATAAAATTAGCTGATGAAAATGATCTTTGTACAATAATATATACTTCCGGCACAACCGGTGAACCTAAAGGAGTAATGCTTACAAACAAAAACATCATTTCAAATGTTCATTCTGCGTTGGATTCAATTCCAATTTCATCGGACGATGTTTTCCTATCATTTCTTCCGCTATGTCATATATTTGAGAGAATGGGTGGATACTATACCGGTTTTGCCTGCGCCGGTTCTATTTACTATGCTGAAAGTATAGAATTGATTTCACAAAACATTATTGAAGTAAAGCCGACAATTATTACAACAGTTCCAAGATTATTTGAACGTATTTACAGTAAAATAATTAAAAATGTTGAAAAGGAGCCTGTATCTAAACAGAAGATATTTTATTGGGCTATAGAAGTAGGTAAAAAATATTCCCAATTTAAAAAAGAAAATAATATTCCGCTTAAATTGAAAATTGAACATGCAATTGCAGAAAAACTTGTATTTTCAAAACTCAAAGAAAAAATGGGAGGAAGATTAAGATTTTTTGTCTCCGGCGGAGCAGCTCTTTCCAGGGAAATGGGAGAATTTTTTGAAGCTATCGGTATTTTGATTTTAGAAGGTTATGGCTTGACTGAATCTTCACCTGTTATTGCCGCTAATAGATTAGATGATTATAAATTCGGAACGGTTGGGAAAGTCATGCCTGGTGTGCAGGTTAAAATTGCTGCCGATGGTGAAATACTTGTAAAGGGACCGAACGTAATGTCTGGATACTTCAAAAATAAAAATGAAACTAATGAGGTAATCAAGAACGGCTGGCTTCATACGGGAGATATTGGAGTTTTTGATTCGGACGGCTTCTTAATGATAACGGACCGGAAAAAACATTTATTTAAAACTTCCAGTGGAAAATATATTGCCCCGGCTCCGATAGAGAATCTTTTTTTAACAAGCAAATATATTGATCAATTTGTGTTGATTGGCAACCATCGAATGTTTTTAAGCGCCTTAATAGTACCTGATTTTGAATCAATACAAGAATATGCTGATTCACATAAAATTACTTATTTGGATATAGAAGATCTTATCGGCAAAAATGAAATTTATAATTTATTGGATAAAGAAATTTCTTCAATTCAAAAAAAACTTGCCAACTATGAACGTGTTAGAAAGTTTTCCATTTTAGATAAACCTTTTACTATTGAATCCGGCGAAATAACACCAAGTTTGAAAATAAAAAGGAAATTTGTTGAAGAACGCTATGCTTATTTAATTGAAGGAATGTATTTCACCGGTATGGAGAAAAACAAACCATAGAAATCTGTACTTCCTTTTAGGATAATAGAAATTTAATCAAGTAATAAAATTGGGATGATTATGGAAAATAAAATCGAGACGGCAATACAGAAATTTACATCCGGTTATAACTGTGCGCAAGCAGTTCTATATTCATTTAAAGATTATATCAATATCGACGGCAATACTGCATTAAAAATGGCCTGCGGATTTGGAGCAGGGATGGGAAGAAGAGGGGAAGTCTGCGGAGCTGTTACCGGAGGCATTATTGCTATTGGCGCCAAGTACGGCAGGGGCGAAAATGATGATAAAACTGCAACTGAAAAAACATATGCAAAAACAAAAGAATTAATGGATAAATTTCAAGAAAAGCATGGTAGTTTCGTTTGCAAGCAATTACTCGATGGATGCGATTTGACTACTGAAGAAGGACAGCTATATTTTAGAGAGAATGATCTGTTTAATTCTGTATGTAAAAAATGTGTGGGGAGTGTAGTCCAGATTTTGGAAAATATATTATAATTTTTTTAAAAGGGACAGGTTAAAGCCTGTCCCGGGAAAATTACAAAATTTCATAACTTGCATTCTTTAACACTTCTAATTTATCACCTGTTAATTAGGTCTTGTTAAAAATGAAAATGAATATGAAGATTTCATATTATTTCCGTGCATATCTGTAATATTTGGCGAAATTGTTACCGTATATTTTGTATTTGCTTTAAGTGCTGAACTAGGTGTAAATTCTACCTGGTTCATCTGCTCATATGGATAATATCCGCCGAATTTAAAAGTACCGCTTGCTTGCGGTGATATAGTTATTGCTGCATTTGCAGAAGAAAGAGTAACATAATTATTGAAGTTAATCTGAATTGGTGCGGTTGGAGTAACGAATAACTGTCCATTCGACGGAGAAGTACTGCTTACATTTAATGCTGCCGTTCTAAATGAAAAACTAAAATCTTGCCCTATTTCTACACCATCTTTACCTTTGGCCGATTTGTCAATTAAAACAGTAATTGTAGAATCAGATAAGAATGGTCCGCCTGTATAAATTCTCAAAACATTCTCTTCGGGCCACAGAAATGTTATATTCATCTGGGGTGTTACTTGAGTTAATGTTTCGACAGATGTCTTATCCATCCTTCTTGGAAAAGTAATGGTTATGCCGCTGTAACTGTAATCTAAAGGCGAAACATTAATATCACCATGTACGGGGTCAGTCATAATGCCGTTATATGTTGTATAAGATTGAACAGTTTTAAAACTAAATTTAAAAGGAAAACGAAGGAAATTACCGGCAGTATCTTTTGCTGTTGTACCAATTGTTATTTTATATTCTTTATCCGGATAAGAATCTTTTTTTGCAAAAGCATACGACACAGATGTTATTTTACTAAATGTTGTTATGGTAGCCCCCAAATTATAACCGCTTGCTCTATCGGAAAATAATCCATACATAGGAGATTCAGTATAATTTCCCCAGTTAAAAATTCCTTCAACCGGCGGATCAACTGTGAATGCTTTTTCTACGCTCTCTCTATCCATAGGTGTAGTAAAGAGAATCGAAACAGTAATTCTACCATACCTCCAATCATAAACAATCTCCCCGTTGTCGTCAGGATAAAATGATTCAATAAGATCGGGAACAGTTGAAAGTTCTATATCACCTAAATATATAATACTCCCGCCATCAAGCATATAGTTTTTGTTAGAATAAATCCGGTAATTATCTGCGCGAATTGTTATATCATAATTACCTTTTCTCAAGTCACGGAAAGCAAATGATCCGTCAACAGGGCTAATTTCAACAGAATCAATTGGTTCAACTTGGCTTACGATCACAATAGCTTTACTATCCTTTGGAATAACCTTACCTACAAGATCAGCATGTAAAAGATCATTTGTAAACTCTTTCGGAATTTCTGGTTGAGACTCAATTATTGTTTCTTTGCAGCCAAAGGAAAAAAGAAGAAGAGATGTAAACAGTAGTATTCTGGTTTTCATAATAATCCCTCCTCAAATTATTATTTTCAAACTACTTTAAAAGAATTAATTTCTTTGTATTTGAATAATATGCTGATTTAATAGTATAGAAATATACACCGCTTGTAAAATTACCTGCATTCCATTCAACCTCATGTTTTCCTGCTTTGCGGATTCCATTTACCAATGTTATTATTTCCCTTCCCATAAGATCATATATCTTTATTGATACATATTCCTCAACAGGAATCTCATATCTAATTTTTGTTGATGGATTAAATGGATTCGGATAGTTCTGGTGAAGTATAAATTCGTCCGGTGTTCTAGCTTCATTTTTATTCGCACCGGTTATAGTTTTTATTGTAAAAGCGAAAACGTCAAGACTCGGTGTTGCTAGAATCCCGTCATTTGCAATAACTGTCCAGAAATATCTTTCTGAATTAGGAATTTCATTAGGCCATTGAACTTGGTATGTCGTTTCGTCAACAGGTCCGAATGATTTCCAAGTGGCACATGTATCGGCAGAAATTAGTAGTGTATAATCTACAATATCGTTGTTTGAATCGGTAGCCTCCTGCCATGTAAAAAGGATCGATTTAGGTATAGACCAAATAGTATCTTCATTTACCGGCGATATTAAATGAAATGGCGAAGGGGGATAATTAGTATGAGAGGTTTCGTTAGATGTAAAAAGAACAGTCCCCGAATCACCGGCTGCAATACCTGTACTTTCACTATAAAAATCTATTACATTCAATTTTCGTGCAGTTCCTGTTTGCTGCAGAAACCATGTATCCCCCATATCCGATGTTTTCATAACCATACCTCTATCGCCGCAGGCATATGCAGTATTTAATGTAGGCACCGTCACATCATTTAAACTTCCTATAAATGGTTTTATCTGTAAATAAGGAGGAAAAGTATATTTCTGCCATGAAGAATCAGTATATGTTTTTCTAAGTATCACCGGACTAATAGCAAGTTGACCATCATAACCAACAATAAAGGCTGGATCTCCCCAGCTAAAATTATTCCCCTTAACCGCTGCACCCCAAGTTGTTATAGGCAGCTGTTCCTCCTTCCAACCATTGAAAGAAGAAGTTTTTGTTGAATATACAGAACGAATTGTTAAAACATATACGGGTCTCCAGCTCATAAATGGAGCGGCATAATAAAAGATTGATTTTATAGGTTCATTTGTTAATTTTTCAGATGTCCATGTTTTGCCGGTGTCAACTGACAAATATACATTACCTGAATCATCACCCACATAAATATAATTAGGCCCCATAAAATTAGCACAAAGAAATGTATGATTTTCAGAAACAGAACGAAACTGCCATTCCTCTCCGCCATCTGTTGTTACAACTATTTCATTACCTACGACAATTCCATTCAAGGAATCATAAAAAGATATGCTGTTCCAGTTCATTATACAATACATACTATTTTCACAAAATACAGGCGGAGCGGTGTTTCTCCAGGTTTTGCCTAAATCTGTTGTTTTAAGAATTGAACCTTCGTCTCCAACAACTATTGCTGTGGAACTATTAAGCATTACAGCATCATTTAATTTCTCTGTAGTACCACTATTCCTTATAACCCAGGAATTAGTTTCTCTCACTTTTACTACTTCGATTTTATCGATAAGCATAGCACTTGGAATTATTCCACCCGAGCCCGAGGCAAGAATTATCTTCTTACCTGCAGGACAAAAAAGTGTATTTTCACTCGTGTAATACTTCCATTTCTTTTCATTAACCGTGATGTTAACTTGATTTGAATATTCACCTTCAACATAAATCGAAACTCCACCGCCTATTTGCAGATCTTTTCCCCAGCATCGGATAACATAATAACCACTATTGTCAGAAGGACCTAATTCAATCCATGCATGCGGCCAGATGCATCCGCCGGAGATATAAACCGATTGATATCCTCCATCTGGTGGAGCATCATTGCGGAATTCCAAATATCCCATCCATCCGGAAGTATCTTCAGGAGATTCAAATGAGTTGGAATAAATAACTTGTGAATAAACTGAAGTAGAGAGAATTAAAATGAGAAATGTTATAAATAAAACCATCCATTTAGATTTCATAACACCTCCTCCGTTTAATCTTAATTCATGGGCAACTTTTGTTCCATAACAGATTGTTCTGAAAATACTTTTATATTAATAAAAATAATTATTGGTAAAAAATTCATTATCAAAATCCTGATTGGGTATAAAAAATTTGATAATTTTTCGGTTTATATTCTTAATTAAAAGTATCTGTTAGTTTCCATTACAATTTATTACTCTCCCTTTTTACTTTTTATTTAAGGAGAATCAATTTTTTTGTATCATAAAAACTTTCTCCCTTACTATTGACAGACAAAGCTTTAATTGTATAGAAATAAACTCCACTAGCATAATTAGCTGCATTCCAAACAACTTCATATCTTCCGGCTTTCCGGGTTTCGTTCAATAAAGTTATCACTTCTCTTCCCAAAATATCATATATCTTTACTGTTACTTTACTTTCGACCGGCAGTTGAAATCTTACCCTGGTTGATGGATTGAAAGGGTTAGGATAATTCTGAGATAAAGAATATGTTGTAGGTAATTTGTTAATTACTTTGTTGATTCCCGTTATAATTTTTAACTGCCCGTCTTTCAAATTAATAATATTTTTTGAACATGCAGTCTCATCCCAAACGGATGCACTATCAAAACGGAGAGTTGTTGTTTCTGTTTGTGCTGAATGAGTCTCAAATTGCAGTTCGATTATTCCCCCTTCATCTTCGTTAATACCTTTCGTGCTATTTAGATTTAAATTTAACGAACCAGCTTTTTTTAGAATTTCTTCTACCGAGAAACTTTTAGTTAAAGTTGATGAATTTGCGTTCAACTGCATCAATAAAAGGGGATCATATGATAATCCTAAATTGATTCCTGCAATCCCTTTTACTTTTTGACCTGTAATTAATATTTGTATTGTATCTTTATCGGTTATCTGGTCAACGGCTAAAGTGCTTCCGTCCTGATTTATCCAGTTGGAATCTGCATAAGGTCCCCCGTAAGCTCCGATATCATTTCTTGAACCATCAATATCATTATACTTCGAATCAGGATTGCCCGCATTAATGCATGGGGAATTCGACAGCAGCCTGTAATTTTCTTTTGATGAATCAGCAAAAAGAATATTTCCTTCTATATTATTACTTCCCGGGTTAATTCCGCTGTAATTAACAGGGTTGTTCCAGAATGCATTGTAATCCATTTGGGAAGCATCGGAAAACTCAATCCCGTAATCCGAAGTGTTTACGACTATATTATTAAAAATATTTGAAGTTGATGTAGCATCATTTATTCCGATACCTTTTAATAAAATAGTATTATTCACAACTTCAATATTTTGTGAGTTAATAATTTTTATTCCCGTACTGTTCACCCCTTTGCTTTTGATAACATTGTTAAACACCTTTGCTTCATTAGCATTATTAAGGAATATCCTCCATCCATCCATATTATTATAAATATAGTTGTTTTTTATTATGCAGCCTGATTGGCTTATGTAAACTATGTTATTTCCGAAATTTCCAGTCATTTTATTCCCGGTTATTTCCGGGTTTGAATTTCCAAAACACCTTATACCATCTGAAAAACAAATAATGGAATTGTTTCTAATGATTGGACTTGATCCGTTAACCCACATATCTGCTTGCTTTAAATAATTCTCTTCAATAATCGGATTGGAATTATTTGAACACTCTACCGCAATATTTTGAAATAGTTCTGTTTCAAACCTGTTCTTTTTAATTATAGGAGAAGATGATTGACAAATAATGAATGCACTCATTTGTAAATGTTCACCGTCGGATTTGAATGTAAAACCGGAGATTTCTGCACTATTTATTTTATCGAATAAAACTCCATAATTATCTTCAGCTCCGATAAGATTAGTAACAGACGAGCCGCTCCCGATTAAAGATACTCCTTCCTTCATTATAAGTTAAGTTAAGATATGATGCTGAGACTAAAAGAGGTGTAATAAATTTTTTGCTTTTTGTTTTGGCAGTAATTTTAATTGTATTGTTAATATACTATTTTTTCAACAGGTAGATTTTTACATGTTGATTTTATTAATTTTTAAGTAAAGAATTTATTACTAGTTCTTCATCAATTTTAAAAGAAATATTCTATTGATAAATTACGGATGGCTTTCAATCATTCCTCCGCTGCTCGCAATTGCCTTAGCAATAAAAACAAGGCAGGTTTACCTTTCATTATTTTTGGGTATTTTTTCCGGATGGTTAATAATTGAAGAATGGAATCCGTTTAACGGAATGGCGGATGCTATCCAAGCTTGTGTAAATGTTTTTAAAGATGAAGGAAATACACGTGTAATTATTTTTTCTGCTTTGGTAGGAGCATTAATTTCTCTTACACAGGTTTCCGGCGGTGTGCAGGGTTTCATTGATTTTATCCAAAAGAAAAAATTAGTTAATTCCCGCAGACGGGCGTCAATACTCTCATTTTTTGTCGGCTGCTCGGTTTTTATTGAATCAAGTATTTCCTGTCTGGTAACGGGAACAATCTTTCATCCTATTTTTGAAAAATTTAAAATCTCAAGAGAAAAGCTTGCATATATTTGCGATACTACATCATCGCCTATTTGTATTTTAATTCCTTTAAATGCATGGGGAGCTTATGTAATCGGTTTGTTAAGCAAAGAGAATATAACTAATCCGATACCAACTTTTTTCTCAACAATTCCCTTAAATTTTTATCCTATAATCTCTGTACTTCTCGCAGGCTTTTTAGCATTTACTTTTAAAGATTATGCTTCAATGAAAAAAGCAGAAAAAAGATCTTTAGAAAAAGGAAAAACAATTGCCGATGGCGCTGTTCCTGTTGTTTCGGCGGATGTATCTTCAATAAAGCCGAAAGCAAAAATTCCTCACCGTGCAATAAATATGATTGCTCCAATCTTCACTATGATATTTATGATGCCTCTCAGTTTAATAATTACCGGCAAGGGAAATTTAACTGCTGGCTCCGGTTCCACTTCTGTTTTATGGTCGGTAATAGCAGCAATAATTGTTTCGGGAATTTTATCTACCGGGCAAAAAATTTTAACTCTGCATGAAGTAATGGATTATACTTTAAAAGGAATCGGCGGATTAATACCTATAGCCATATTGATGGTTTTTGCATTTGCAATTGGTGATACTTGCAGAACTTTAGGCACAGGACCTTATGTTGCTTCAATAGCAGATAAATTTTTAAATCCCAACTTTGTTGCTCCAATTATTTTTGCTGCTTCAATGTTTATTTCTTTTTCAACCGGAACGAGCTGGGGAACTTTTGCAATTATGATCCCGATTGCTGTCCCTATGGCGCAAGTAATGGATATAAATTTATCTTTGGCAATTGCTTCAGTTTTAAGCGGGAGTGTTTTTGGAGATCATTGTTCCCCTATTTCGGATACAACAATAATTTCTTCCATGGCATCTGCAAGCGATCATATCGATCATGTTCGAACACAGTTACCCTATGCATTGACTGCAGCTACTATTGCTTTAATTTTGTTTACTGCTTTCGGGTTCATTTTATAATCGCATTATTTAGGTAAATAGTCAAATATTGAAAATTATTTTATGATGAATGGCGGGAATAAAAGCTTCACATCCTGATATTCATATTGAATATCCCACTCCCAAAGGATTCTTAAGTGGTTACAGTACCGGCATTGGTAATAAGTGGATTGTATCTATTGGAAGAATACACGATCTTATTCAAAATATTCAAAATAGCGAAAGAGAAAAATATTTAAAGATTACGTGAATTACCATAAAAAAAAATTTTATTATATTATAAAAATTATTATCTTCTTATATTTACACCCATTCTAACATTTAAATAAAAGTTGTATAGATATTTCTACAAGGGTATAAATTCAGATAAAATTCGGATTATTAGATTACGATCTTTATACAAAGTTATTTTCACCTTTCTTTCAAATTATCAATATTTTTTTGAAATGGGAGGGTAGGTGAAATTACACTGAATGTCTTTAACCCTATATTATATAACTCTTTCAGCATAACCACTACTTTCTATTTTCTGGTCCTGAGATGATAGCCCAGTTAATATATATTTCTTATTCAGGGAAATAACAAAATCATTTTAAATTCTGTTATCTAATTGCACATTTCACATTAACCTTTTAGGTTTCCAAAATCCAGAGTTTTTTTATCCCTTTTAATAGCTTCAAGCACTCTTTCCGGAGTCATTGGAAGCTGAAAGACTCTCACACCAGTAGCATCGAATATTGCATTGGCAATTACAGCGCCCATTGTAATTATTGCCGGTTCCCCGCCGCCCTGCGGTGCGGTTTCTTTATTATCAATTATAACAGTTTCTATTTTAGGCAGCCAAGAGAAGTGAGGAATTTCATAAGTATCAAAATTGACGTCTAAAATTTCTCCATTCTTAAAATGAATATCTTCTCTCAAAGCATATCCGAGTCCCATTGTTATACAACCTTCCATCTGTATAGTGGCACCTTCCGGGTTAATTACAAGTCCCATATCCTGTGCACAAACAACACGGTTAACTTTAACATTACCTGTTTTTTTGTCAACTTCAACTTCTGCAATAGTAGCAAGGGATGTTCCCGCATCAATACCGCAGGCAACACCATAGCCTTTACCATTTGACTTCAAAGGTTTCCTTCCGAATTTATCAGCTGCAGTCTGTAGAACATTTTTCATCTTTTTATCAGTTAAATTCAACAGTCTAAATTCGACTTGATCA
>Ga0315554_1000207_pt1 | contig 32820 bp, 25 predicted proteins | sample SalMarSW160370MG_FD_202114 | JGI IMG/M metagenome (GOLD analysis project Ga0315554, IMG submission 202114) | Salt marsh sediment microbial communities from the Plum Island Ecosystem LTER, Massachusetts, United States - Salt Marsh Sediment SW1603-70 ...
TAGACGTTTCTGTACCAGTGGATAAGATACCGGTCTTTATAAAAAATAATTCAGTATATATAACAGGCAATATATATCAGGGGAATGAAAAATTATGGACTAAAAAATCAGATAAAGAATTGACTATGCATCTATTTCCCGGATTAGCCGGTGATAAAACTGTATATAATTATGTTGATTTAAATGATTCTGACAAAGAAAAAAATATTTCTATGGAAAGGAAGAATAGTAAAGTATCTATTGAAATAGATCCGTTAAAAGTTGAATCTAAATTATTAATAAAATCAGTAACTAAACCTTCTTCTGTAAAATTAAATAATGAGAATGTAAAATTTAATTGGGATAAAGAAAAAGGTTTGATTGAAACTAATTTAGATGAAGGAACAAAAGCGCGAATAGAAATTCTCTTTTAATCTCAGTGGTCCTCTATGATCTTTGTTTTACTCCCTCTTCTGGTTTCACAGATATTATAGAGAATGTGGAAATTGAAACTTTAATTAATAATCAAACAATTATGATAAATTATACATAAAAGTAAGGATTACGACTATCGTTCATCGTTTTTAGAAATAATTTATAAATCCTCTACGAGGATTTGATATTATTCTTTAAACTATTCTACAAAAATAGAACCTCTCCGAGGTTCTCGATCAACTGTTGGGATTAATATATAAAATTTGATTGATAGAAATATGTTGAATTAAAAAACTTCGTAGAAGTTTAATTGTTGTAAAACAGAATAATAAAACAAAGTGAGATCCTCGTAGAGGATCAATAAAAAAAATAATTATAATAATTTATCTCTTTATAAATCATACAAATGTGTAATATTTAGTTTCTCAATGATCTGGTATTAAATTTTATTTAATCTGCAATTTATTAATGAAAATGATAATCTTATTTTTATTTGTGTTTAGTTTTTTTGTATTAGCTCAAAACTCAAGTTCATTAAATTCCGAGAGAGATACATCATATAATTTTAATACTGCATCTGCAAAGATGCATAAAAAATTTCCTGATGCAGAACTTGTATTGCCTCATCTCTTTGAGAATGTAAAGGAAGTAAAAAATATCGTTTATGCAGATGTTTCCGGAAGAAAATTACATTTAGATGTTTTTTATCCATCAAATTCAGATAATAAAAATTTTCCCGGAGTAGTTCTTATCCATGGCGGCGGCTGGCGATCGGGAGACAGACAATTGGTTATTCCGATGGCTCAAAGACTTGCTGCTAAAGGTTATGTTACTATTGCAGTTGAATATAGATTATCTACCGATGCACTTTATCCTGCAGCAGTATACGATATAAAAGTATCTATTAGATGGATGAGAGTTAATGCATCAAAATATAAAATTAATAGTAAAAAACTTGCAATTTATGGCTGCTCTGCCGGGGGGCATCTTGCCGCATTAATCGGTACAACAAACGGACAAAAGAAATTTGAAGGGGATGAAGGTAATTTAAATTTCTCCAGTGATGTACAGGCAATTATAGATGTTGATGGAGTCGTGGATTTTTATGGAAAAGGGAGTGAAGAATTATATAAAAAATCCGGAAAGCCTAGTGCTGCACACCTTTGGTTTGGCGCTTCACCAAAAGAAAATCCTGAAGTTTGGAAAGATGCAGGTCCGATAAATCACGTGAGTAAAACAACACCTCCAATTTTATTTATTAATAGCGGACAGGCTCGGTTTCATGCTGGTCGTGATGAAATGATTAAAAAACTAAATGTCTATAATATATACTCCGAAGTGCATATTCTAGAAGGTACAATTCATACTTTTTGGTTGTTTAATCCATGGTTTGAAAAAACTTTAAATTATACACTTGTGTTTTTGAAGAAGACTTTGAAAAGTTAAAATTCAAAAGTCAGAATTCAAAAATCTCAGCCGGAGGCAGATCCGACTTTGGTTGAAAAATTCAAAAAAAAATTTATGATATGCTCGGGGAAAAAATGAAAAAAATAAATAGAAGTACTGAGCTCTTTTTTTTAATTATCAGTCTGCTTTTTTTTAGCAATAATAAAATAGCTGCGCAGGAAAATATTCGGGAAGAAGTTAATGATCATTTAAAAAATTTACCTTTCAATAGCTTTGAAATACAGCTCCCTTTTTTCCAGGATAAAACTTTTAATATAAAAGATTTCGGAGCTGTTGGTGATGGTCATACTATGAATACGGAGGCTTTCAAAAAGACAATTGAAGCATGTTCTGAAGCCGGAGGCGGAACCGTTTTAGTGCCGCCTGGATTGTGGATAACAGGACCAATTGAATTAAAAAGCAATATCGATTTTCATGTTGAAAGAGGCGCATTTATTTTATTTAGTCCGAATCATGATGATTATCCAATTATTAGGCGACCGGAAGGAGGTTATGTGGTAGCGCCTCCTATTTATGGTTTTAATCTTGAAAATATTGCAATTACCGGTTCGGGTTTAATTGATGGAAATGGAACAACATGGCGTCCTTTAAAAAGATCTAAAGTTAATGAATCATTATGGAAGAAGTTTATTAATTCCGGCGGAGTTACAAACAGTGATAATTCAATTTGGTATCCTTCTAAAGCTGCACGTGACGGGAGGGAAGAGTTTGTAAAGTTAAGGAAAAGTAAAAAAAATATTACTACCGAAGATTTAATTCCATTTAAAGATGCATTAAGACCGAGATTGGTCTTACTAATTAATTGCAAAAAAATTTTTATAGATAATATAACTCTTCAAAATTCACCTACCTTTGCCTTAAATCCGATTTATTGCGAAGACCTTGTAATAAGAAACATCAAAGTGAATAATGAATATTGGGCGCAAAACGGTGATGCAATTGATATCGGGATGAGTAAAAATGTTTTGATATATAATTGTACAATTACAGCCGGCGATGACGGCATTTGTATGAAATCGGGAAACAGTAAAAATTCAAATGAACCTGCACTTCAAAATGTTGTAATTACGGATTGTGTTGTTTATCATGCACATGGAGGATTCGTTACGGGGAGCGAAACTAATGGAGGAATGCATAATATATTTGTAAACAATTGCGATTTTGTAGGTACTGATATTGGATTAAGATTTAAGAGCGCGAGAAATAGAGGTGGTCTTGTTGATAATATATTTATCAAAAATATTTTTATGAAAGATATTGTGAGAGAGGCAGTTCTTTTCAATACTTATTATGAAAATTCTAAAGGTAATCAGAAAGCAGCAGTGAATGCAAAAACTCCAATATTCAAAAATATTTTTATAGACAGCATTTATTGTGACGGTGCAAGGCAGGCTGTATTGGCAGATGGTTTGCCGGAAATGCCTATACAGGATATTAAAATTTCGAATTCTTATTTCTCGAGCAATCAAGGATTTGAATCAAAGTATGCTAAGGGATTCACACTAAGTAATGTCGAAATTGTACCTAAATCGGGACCGGTTTTTAACTTAGATGAAAGTTCTGATTTTACACTCAATGAGATTCTATACCCGAAAAGTATAACAGATTTTATGAATGTTTCCGGGAAAGATACAAAATCTATTTATATTGAGAATACTAATATTTCAGATTTGAATGAGCAAATAAAATTTTCCGATGGGTTAAATAAAAGCGTGGTTAAATTGAAATAAATTTTAATACTTAGTTTGCAGATAAAAATCAGTAAAAGAACATTTGTCTATTTGTTTGTCTTTTTTTCCTGTTTAATAGTAATTACTAAAGAACAGGATAAAATAGATAGATATGATCTTGTTAACAGGCACAATCCAGTTAGCTATAAGGTTGATGCATGGTCGCCATTTACGGTTGGTAACGGCGGATTTGCTTTTACCGCTGATATTACAGGACTTCAGACTTTCACCGATTACTATTATAAAAACGGGATACCTCTTCAAATAATTTCCGGTTGGGGATGGCATACATATCCAAATCCAAATGGATATACACTAAAAGATGCCTTTAAATATTATGATGTACATGGTAGAGAAGTTGGATATCCGTCTAATCAAAATAGTAAAGCAGGGAAGTGGTTAAGAGAAAATCCTCAGCGCATCCCGCTAGGACAAATTGGATTTGAATTTAACAAAACTGATGGCTCTCAATTAGAAATCAAGGATATAAAAAATATTTCTCAAAAGCTTAATTTATGGAAGGGAATAATAGAAAGTAAATTTACAATTGAAGGGAAAGAAGTAGTAGTATCTACTATTTGTAATCCCCATAAAGATATAATAGCTGTAAATGTAAAATCTCCATTAATTTCTGAAAAAAAGATCACTGTATCGCTAAAATTTCCTTATTCATATGTCGATTCAATAAAAAATAATCCGCCTTATGAGTGGAATAAACTTGATGCACATACTTCTAAAATCATTAACAGTGAAACTAATTTTGCTGAACTTGAAAGGACTATTGATAGTTCGAAATATTTTGTTTGCATCAACTGGACAGGAAATTTAAGTTTTAAAAAGGAAGACAAACATTATTTTAAATTAATCCCAAATCAAAAAAATAATGAATTTGATTTTTCCGTAGGTTTTTCAGAAAACAAAATTAAAGAAAACATTCCGGGTTTCGAGGAAACTAAATCGGAAAGTATAAAGCATTGGGCAAATTTCTGGAATGAAGGCGGAGCGGTCGATTTTTCCGGAAGTACTGATCCTAGAGCAGATGAACTGGAAAGAAGAATAGTTCTTTCACAGTATTTAACTGCAACTCAATTTGCAGGTAATTTCCCGCCTCAAGAAACCGGGCTGACATTAAGTTCATGGTTTGGAAAACATAATACCGAAATGATATGGTGGCATACTGCTCAATTTGCTCTCTGGAATAGAACTGCTTTACTGGAAAAGAATTTAAGCTGGTATATCAAAACACTTCCTTATGCCAAAGTAACCGCAAAGCAGCAAGGATTTGAAGGTGCGCGGTGGTCAAAGATGGTTGGTCCTGATGGAAGAGAGAGTCCCGGTAATAATTCATTTATTATTTGGAATCAGCCAAATCCAATTTATTTAGCAGAACTATGTTACAGAGTAAAGCATAATGAAAAAACACTCGCAAAATATAAAAATATGGTTTTCAAAACAGCTGAGTTTTTGGCTTCATATGCATATTTTGACAAAGCAAAAAATCATTATGTGCTCGGCCCGCCGGTTTGGCCTGTCCAGGAAATTTATGATCCTGTAAAAGCTCAAAATCCTTCATTCGAGCTTGCTTATTGGAAATTCGGTTTGGAGATTGCTCAAAAGTGGTGTGAAAGATTAGGAATAAAAAAGAATCCTAAGTGGGAAGATGTAATTGAAAGAATTTCTTCATTGCCGGTTAAAGATGGTCTGTATGTTGTACTTGGATCAAATCCGGATACTTTTACAAACCCTGAAAGTGAAATAGATCATCCTTCAATGTTAATGACGATGGGATTGCTTCCCGGTGATATGGTTAACCCGGAAATAATGGAAAGAACATTGCATCGTGTTGTTGATACATGGGATTGGAAAGTTAAAATCTGGGGCTGGGATTATCCGATGATTGCTATGACTGCAGCTCGTTTAAATGAACCGGGATTAGCAGTGGATATTTTATTAAAGGATGCACCGCATAATCATTATTTGAATAATGGAAATTGTCCGCAGACAGGAGATTTGCCGGTTTATCTTCCGGCAAACAGTGCGTTATTGTCAGCAGTGGCTTTAATGGTCGCAGGTGCAGATGAAACAGGTACAAAAAAACTTCCCGGTTTTCCGGATAACGGCAAATGGAAAGTCAGGTTTGAAAATATAAATAAATTACCTTAAAAAAATGGAACGCAGATTTTTTACAATAATTATGATATGTTATAATCATAAATAATCATAATGATCCGTGTTCTATTAAAATATTATATCTTAAAACAATTATGAAATTAACTAATAGCTTTTTTTTAGCTTCAATTCTTTTGTTAATGTTTCTCCTTTTCGAAGCATTTATTGTTGGTCCTTCAACTTACCTATCTTCAAATCAAACAGCAAAAAAATTAAAAGATACAGTACAAATATTTAACGGTAAGGATTTATCAAACTTAAGAATAATCCTTGAAAATCCGGACATAAATAAAAAAGATATCTATTCAGTTAAAGATAGCATTTTATATTTTCCTGCCGGATACAAAGGTTATATAAGGACCAAAGAAATATTTTCTAATTTCGATCTGCATGCGGAGTGGATGTGGACAGAAAAGGGTGAAGAAGGAAATAGCGGTATTTTAGTGTTTATACAGCCGCCCGATACAATCTGGCCAAATTGTATACAGGTAAATTTCAAAGAAGATCATGCAGGCGATTTAATTGCAATGAATGGTGCCGGTTTTAAGGAAGCTGCCGGTAAACCTAAAAATACGGCACTTATGCTTTCTGCTTCAAGCGAAAAACCTGAAGGAGAATGGAATACTTGCGAGATAATCTGTCAAGACGATTCAATGGTTGTTTATATTAATGGTATATTGCAAAATAAAGCATCAGGAATTATCAATCATAGTGGGACAATTGGTTTACAACTGGAAGGTAAACCAATTGCCTTCAAAAATATTTACCTAATTAAGAAATAAAAAAACTAAAGAGAGGTCAAATCATGTTCTCCAATAAAGGGTATAAAACCACAGCTAAAGATTTAGCTCGTTTATTTTACATCTTTTTAATTTTATCCATTCTTTCTTTTATCTCATCCGGTACTGAAATTACATATGGAAAAAATGGAACTACAGATGTAAAAAAATCAGAGAAAAATGGCTGGGAGCAAGTCCCGGAAATTCTTAAAAAAATTGTTGCTCCGAAATTTCCCGATAAAGAGTTTAATATTATAAAATATGGTGCAATTTCAGACGGAAAAACTCTTTGCACAAAAGCTTTTAAGAAAGCAATTGAAGCATGCAATAAAGCCGGCGGCGGTGTTGTCATTGTTCCAGAAGGTGAATTTTTAACCGGTGCAATTCATTTAAAGAGCAATGTTAACCTGCATGTATCTAAAAACGCTGTTCTGAAATTCAGTATAAATCCTAAAGATTATTTACCGGTAGTCCAAGCTCGATGGGAAGGTGTCGATTTAATGAATTATTCTCCTTTGATCTACGCATATGGACAGGAAAATATTGCTGTAACGGGGGATGGAATTCTTGATGGTCAAGCAAGCAATGAAAATTGGTGGAAGTGGAAAAAGTTGGGCAACGATAAAGAAAGCCGTCCGCGATTAATGCAGTTAAATGATGATAATGTTCCCGTTCAAAAAAGAATTTTTGGAGAAGGCTATTATTTAAGACCAACCTTTATTGAATTTTATAAATGCAAAAATATTCTAATAGAAAATGCAACATTAAAGGATTCTCCTTTTTGGTTCATTCACCCTGTACTTAGTAATAATATAACGGTAGAGAATGTAACTACAAATGGTAACGGACCGAACAATGACGGCTGTGATCCCGAATCGTCTTCGGATATTTTAATTAAAGGATGCACCTTTAATAACGGTGACGATTGTATTGCAATTAAATCCGGAAGAAATAATGATGGCAGAAGAATAAATACTCCTAGCACAAATATTATCATTCAAAATTGTAAAATGAAAGATGGGCATGGCGGAGTTGTGATAGGAAGTGAAATAACCGGCGGGTGCTCGAATGTTTTTGCAGAAGATTGTGAAATGGACAGCCCGAATCTGGACCGGGCTCTTCGTATCAAATCAAATTCTAAAAGAGGGGGTACAGTAAAAAATATTTATATGAGGAATGTGAAAGTGGGACAGGTTAAGGAAGCTATTGTAAAGCTTAATATGCATTATGATCCTCCTGAAGCTGTCGGATATCATTATAACCCGGTATTTGAAAATATTGTAGTACAAAATGTTACGAGTAAGAAAAGCAAGTATGGCTTGTTCATGGACGGACTTGAGGATTCACAAATAAGAAATGTTACAATTATAGACTGCAGATTTAACGGAGTTGATAATGGAAACTATATAAAATATGTGGAAGCCTTGAAATTAGAAAATGTCTATATAAACGGTAAGCTTGTAAAAGAATAATTCGACTTGTTTTAACCTTATTTAATCCCGAAAGTAAATTATATGTTTAAGATTATTTGTACGGTTATTTTCATTTTTATTTCGATAAAAATTAATGCCCAGATTTATGTTTCTCCAGATGGGGATGACTCTAATCCGGGAACTATAGATAAACCATATAAAACAATATCATATGCAATGAATCAGGCCTATGCCGACTCAACTATTTATTTAAGAGGGGGAGTATATGAGCTTTCCTCTACAATTAAACCGGAAAGAAGCGGTTCCGCGGGTAAATATATAAGGTTATGGGCATTCCCCGGTAAAACACCCATTTTAGATTTTTCGGGGCAAAGTTACAGTTCATCAAGCCGGGGTTTTAATTTATCCAGAGATTATTGGTACTTCAAAGGTTTGGTAATTAGAAATGCCGGTGATAACGGGATTAATTTAAGCGGTGATTATAATATTATTGAAAACTGTACTTTCTATTATAATAAGGATACCGGATTGCAAATATCCGGCGGTGGTGGACATAATTATGTCCATAATTGTGACTCATTCGAAAATTATGATCCTGGTACACACGGAGAAAATGCAGATGGTTTTGCACCAAAACTTGATGTTGGTCCCGGAAATGTATTCAGAGGCTGCCGTGCATGGAGCAATTCTGATGACGGCTGGGATTTTTATGAAGCACAAAACGATGTAATACTCGATAGCTGCTGGTCTTTTGATAACGGATTCAATATCTGGGGTGATTCAAATTACCAAGGGGATGGCAATGGATTCAAAGTCGGTGGTAATTATATCCCTACTCATCATCTTTTAATGAACTGTGTGGCATTTGATAATAAGGGAAAGGGATTTGATCAGAATAATAACACTGCCGGCGTAACAATTGTAAATTGTACAGGGATTGGAAATAAAAACAAAAATTTTTCTTTTCCATCCATACCCACAACCGGGACTGATAGTTTAATTAATAATTTATCCTTTGATGGTTCAATAAGCCTGGAATCTTCTTCGGTACAAATTACAAATAGCTGGAATGGCTTTACTGTTTCAAACTCAGATTTTTTGAGCCTTGATACTTCTCTTGCAAAAAGCCCGAGAACTTCCGATAGCAGTATTTCTCCTACTAATCTTTTTAGGCTGGCACCTGGCAGTTCGTTAATAGACGCCGGTACAGATATTGGCTTGCCTTATAATGGAAAAGCTCCTGATATAGGTGCATTTGAATCAAAGGGTTTTACTTCAGTTAATACAAATAAAAATAATTCTTTGAATTTTAACCTTTTCCAGAATTATCCAAATCCATTTAATCCTTCAACAAAAATAGAGTATAATGTCCCGGTTCAATCGAGAGTTATTTTAAGAATTTTCAGTCTTACCGGGCAGGAAGTCAAGGAGCTTGTAAATGAAGAACAGCCTGCAGGAAATCATTCGGTAATTTTTAGTGCACATCAAATTGCTTCAGGAATATATTTCTATAAATTATCACTGGAAAATAGAATCTTAACAAAAAAGATGATCCTTTTAAAGTAATTTCTTTTTCAAAAATATCATAAAAAAATTTGTTAGGAGTTACCAGTTAAGAATCAGTCTGAATTTACAAAACCACATGAAATTAAATGTCCTAAAAAGTTTTAGTTAAATATTAAAAGGGAGAAAAATTTTATGAAGCTTACATTGTTATTTTTTACCTCTATATCTTTTGTTATTCTATTGTTTTTTCCCAAAAGTGCAATTATAAAAAGAGACGCTCCTTCTTCCCATAATAAGAAAGCTGATAGTCTTTTAGTTTCTAAAGATGCTCTTTGGTCAATCAGAATGGCTAATTCATTTATCTTTAGACATCCCGATTATAATATTAATTATGATGACAAAGATGAATGGAACTATGAAGAAGGATTGATGCTTCAATCTCTATATAAATTATTTTTGAAGACTAATGACAATAAATATTATAATTATATCATTAAAAACCTTGACCGCTATTTGACTGATGACGGAACTATAAAAACATACGTATTTTCAAAATTCAGGCTAGATGATATAACTCCGGGTATAGTTATCCTTGATATTTATAAAAAAACAGGTCAAGAAAAATATAAAATAGCGGCAGATACTTTAAGAAAACAATTAAGATTACAGCCGAGGACAAAGGAGGGAGGTTTTTGGCATAAAGAGATTTATCCTCATCAAATGTGGCTGGACGGACTTTTTATGGCTGAACCATTCTATGCAAAGTATGCGGAAATGTTTAATGAAACCTCTGATTTTAATGATATTGCGAATCAATTTACTTTAGTTTATAAACACACCCGTGATCCCAAAACAGGTTTGTTATATCATGGCTGGGATGAGAGCAAAGAACAAAAATGGGCAGATCCTAAAACAGGAGTATCACCTAACTTTTGGGGAAGAGGAATGGGCTGGTATGAGATGGCTTTGGTTGATGTGCTAGACTTTTTTCCTAAAGATAATCCCAAAAGGAAAGAGTTAATTAATATCCTCCAGGAAACCTGCAAGGCGCTTTTAAAATATAAAGATGAAAAAACGGGATTGTGGTATCAAGTTTTAGACAAAGGGGATAAAGATGGCAATTATCTTGAAGCTTCGGGTTCCTGTATGTTTGTTTATGCATTTGCAAAAGGAACAAACAAAGGTTACTTGAATAAAAAATATTATAAAATCGCTGAAGATTCATATAATAGTATTATAAACAATTTTATTAAAGTTGACAATAACGGACTTGTAAATATTTTACACACTTGTATGGGCGCCGGTTTAGGGGGGAATCCTTATAGAGACGGCAGCTTTGACTATTACATTAGTGTTCCTCAAAGAACCAATGATTTTAAAACTGTAGGTCCATTTATTCTATCTTCAATAGAATTGAATAAATAAAAAATCCATTAATACACCAAATTTTGTTGATTATTTTATTCCTTATTAGAAAAAATTTTAATAAATTTAATTGATAAAGTTACCGATAAAGTTATAACTACAATGAATAAAAAATTTCAAATAACTTTAGATGACATTGCAAAAAGGCTCAATGTATCTAAAGTAACCGTATCAAAGGCATTGAGAGGGCATCCGGATATTTCCTTTGAAACAGCACAAAAAGTGAAAGCTGTAGCAAAAGAATTGGGTTATACTCCCAATTTTATGGCGAGAAATTTATCGTCAAAAAACTCCCATACTATCGGACTCGTCGTTCCCAAAATTGCTCATTATTTTTTTGGTTCCGTAATAGAATCAATTTATGAAGCTGCCTTGGAAAATAATTATGAAATTATTTTAACAGTTTCACAAGAAAATGCTGAACGTGAAAAAAAGCATATCCGATCGCTGCTCTCTATGCGCGTAGATGGATTGCTAATTTCAATTTCCCAGCAAACTAAAGATTATGAAATATTTAACACTATAAAAAATTATAATGTTCCTTTAGTTTTTATGGATAGAGTTGTAGATTTACCTGAATTCAGTAGTGTGACTGTTGATGATAGGGGAGGTTCTTTTTTAGCAATCGAACATGCAATCCAGCTTGGTTATAAAAAAATTGCACATATTGCAGGTTATCAGGAAATAAATATCGGTCAAAGAAGATATTTAGGTTTTGAAGAAGCAATGAAAAAATACAACATCCCGATAAATCCCGATTGGGTTGTGTACGGAGGATTCGGAGAAGTCGACGGATATCATGGATTTATGAAATTATATAAATCAGGTAATTTGCCTGATTTTATTTTTGCCGTCACTTATCCGGTAGCTTTAGGTGTTTATGCTGCGCTTTCCGAACTGGGTCTAAAAATTCCTGATGATATTGATATCATGTGTTTCGGGAACAGTGATGTCAATAGATTTCTTTCACCATCACTTAGTTGTGTTGATCAACCGACAGAAGAACTAGGAAGAAAATCTGTCGAATTAATTCTTGAGATTATTAATAATCCTACAGATTATATTCCAAGACATATTGAACTACCCACCGGCTTAATCATTAGAGAAACAGCAAAAATGCAGAAAGAATTATTAAAATAGATGAATTACTCTGTCTAATACTTAAGTAAAAAGATGAAAACTTAATTTTTTTGGATAAAGTCTCTAAAAATTAAAAGGTAAAATTTCTTCTAATTTATTTTGTTAAGATTTAATAAATATAGGATTTTTTTTTAATTTAACGTTAAATTTTTTCAAAATTGATAATGGAATAAAAACTTGGAAAACATTTACTCCTATATTTATTCAAATGAAGTCGTTAAAAAATCGGCTTTTAATATATTATTGGTATCCGTAGTTTTCTTTATACCTACTATTTCTCACCTAGTAGATTTCCCGCTTTATTTATTTGATCCTATGAGAGTGGCAATTATTCTGGCAATAATTTTTACTTCAAGAAATAATGCTTTTTTACTTGCTCTTACTCTACCGGCATTTTCGTTTTTTGTCTCTTCGCACCCATATTTTTTAAAGGCAGCCTTAATTACATCCGAATTAGTTATGAATATCTACATATTCTATTTATTATTTAGCATTTGGAAAAAATATTTTTGGAGTATGCTTGCAGGTATTTTGATCGCAAAGATCTTTTATTATATAGCAAAATATATATTTATTTCGTCCAATTTAATTGATAGTAATTTAATATCAACACCTTTGCTGCTTCAATTGGGTTTAGCGGTAATTTTAAGTATTTTATTAGATATAGCTATGCTGTATAAAAATAGGTTGTAAAAATTAAGGAAATAATTTGTGGAAAATAAAGCATTAAAAATAATTCTTGATAATAAAGCTGTTGCTATTATCCGGATGCAAGATCCTCGTAAATTGTTAAAAGTAGTAGAAGCAATCTATAAAGGCGGAATTAAATCTATTGAAATTACAATGACCGTTCCCGGTGCATTAAAACTGATTGAAGAAGCTAGTAAAACGGTTGGTGGTTATATAAATATAGGTGTCGGTTCCGTGTTAAATAAACAAACCGCAAGTGATGCTGTTAATGCCGGAGCAAAATATATTGTAAGCCCTGTATTTAAACCGGAAATTATTCAGGAAGCAAAAAAACACAATATTCCTGTAATACCGGGTGCATTCTCACCTACAGAAATTTTAGCTGCATTTGAAGCAGGTGCGGATATTGTTAAAGTTTTTCCCGCTGATATTGTTGGAATGGCATTCTTTAAGGGAGTCCTTGCTCCTATGCCGCATTTAAAATTGATGCCCACGGGGGGTGTATCATTAACTAATGCAGGCGATTGGTTAAAAATAGGTGCATGTGCCGTAGGCGTTGGTTCAGCTTTACTGGATAAAAAAGCAGTTGAAGAAGAAAATTATAATTTGCTGACTCAAAATGCAGAAAAGTTAATGGCAAGTATAAATAAAGCAAAAGAAACATAAACATGTGCCAGTCAATTTAAAAGTAAGTAGCACATTAGTAAAACATATTATTTAAAGACGGAAATATAAACAGACTATGCCGGATAAAGTATTAACATTTGGTGAATTAATGTTGAGATTATCAGCACCAAATTATCAGAGATTCGTTCAATCAGATTATTTTGATGTCAGTTTTGGCGGGGGAGAAGCCAATGTGGCAGTTTCATTATCAAATTATGGATTCGATAGTTATTTTATCAGTAAGCTTCCCTCACATGAAATCGGGCAAGCTGCAGTTAATAGCCTGTTAAAACATGGAGTAAAAACGGATTTTATTGTTCGGGGAGGAAATAGAATAGGGATTTATTTTTTGGAAACAGGGGCAAGCCAGCGTGCATCCAAAGTAATTTATGACAGAAGCGACTCTTCAGTTACAACATTAATAAAAAATGAACTTGATTGGGATAAAGTATTTGATAATGCGAAATGGTTTCACTGGACGGGCATAACCCCTGCTTTAGGTAAAAATGCCCAGGAGTGCTTAATAGAAGCTTGTAAAGCGGCCAGGAAAAAGGGCGTAATTATTAGCGCTGATTTAAATTACAGGGCCAAATTGTGGAGTGAAAAAGAAGCTCAATCTGTTATGATTCCATTTATGGAATATGTAGATGTTTGTATTTCAAATGAAGAAGATGCTGAAAAAAGTCTCGGCTTTAAAGCCGGAAGTACAAATATTGAAAATGCAGAAATAGATGAAAGCGGTTATTATAATTTAGCAAAAGAGTTGAAGAAGAAATTCAATTTTAAAACAGTTGCAATCACTTTAAGAGAAAGTTTTTCCGCTTCAACAAACGGCTGGAGCGCAATTTTACATGACGATAAAAACTGCAAAAAGCCTTATAGATCAAAAAGATACGAGATTCAAATAATAGACAGAGTCGGAGGTGGAGATTCGTTTTCGGGTGGACTAATATTTGGACTTTTAAGAAAAAATAATACTCAAGAAGCTTTGGAATTTGCCGTTGCTGCCTCATGTTTGAAACAAACAATACCGGGGGATTTTAACTTGGTTTCAGTAAGTGAAGTTGAAAAACTTTCTAAAGGAAGCGGTTCAGGAAGAGTAGAAAGGTAATCAGCTGTTATTTAAATTAAATTCAAATATTAATTCCGCCAACTCCGCTTTGCTATTTTTTTAATTAATATTCTAAAAAAAGTAATTGAAAACTTTTCATATATAAACTGTTATTGTAATATAACTTAATAACCATTAATGCGAGGGTAGAATGGCTAATAATGAAACAAAAAAAGAAAAAACCGCGGACCCTTTAATTACAGATAAGCTGGCAAAAGTTGGTTCATACAGGTGGACAATCCTTGCCCTGGTTTTCTTTGCTACAACTGTAAATTATCTCGACCGCCAAGTAATCAGCCTTTTGAAAGATGATTATCTTGATCCTGCTTTTCACTGGACTGAATCCGATTATGCTAGTGTCGTTGTTGCATTTCAGGTTTGTTATGGTATAGGTATGTTATTTATGGGGTGGTTAATCGATAAGCTGGGAACTAAGTTGGGATATGCTTTATCATTAACGGTATGGAGTTTTGCCGCAATCGGGCATGCATTTGCACGCAGCACAGTAGGTTTTATGACTGCCCGTGGTTTTTTAGGATTAAGCGAAGCTGGAAATTTTCCGGCGGCTATTAAAACTGTTGCCGAATGGTTCCCTAAAAAGGAAAGAGCCTTGGCAACCGGGATTTTCAACTCCGGAACAAATGTCGGGGCAATAGTTGCGCCGCTTACAGTTCCATTTATTGCAGTTGCATACGGCTGGCAGGAGGCATTTATATTTACCGGTGCAATTGGTCTTATTTGGTTAATCTTCTGGCTCAAAGTTTATGAAATTCCTAGAAAACATAAAAAATTGTTAAAACCGGAGTTTGAATATATTCATAGTGACCTTGATGAGAAAACAGACCAGGAAGATTCAGTAGTAAAAATCAGCTGGATTAAGCTGCTGGGGATCAGGCAATCATGGGCTTTTGTTATCGGAAAATTTCTTACTGATCCTGTCTGGTGGTTTTATCTTTTTTGGCTCCCCTCATTCCTCGATAAACAATACGGAATGACTAAAACAAAAGTAGCACTTCCAATAGCTGTTGTTTATACAATGACAACAGTTGGCAGTATTTTCGGCGGATGGCTTTCCGGAAAATTTATTAAGATGGGATGGGAAGTTTATAAAGCCCGTAGAACAGCAATGTTAATTTTTGCTTTGTTGGTTATTCCCGTTATTTCTGCCCAGGCTTTGGGGCAATATAGTCCCTGGTTTGCAATTATTATTATTGGAATTGCAGCTTCTGCACACCAGGCATGGTCTGCAAATATTTTCACTATTACTTCCGATATGTTTCCAAAGAGAGCTGTTGCATCGGTAACAGGACTTGGAGGAATGGCTGGTTCTGTTGGCGGAATTCTAATAGCTGCATTTGCAGGAATTATTCTTGATCATTATAAAGCTTTAGGCTCTATTGAAACAGGCTACTACATAATGTTTTTTGTTTGCGGGTCAGCTTATATAATTGCCTGGGTATTAATAAACCTGCTTGCACCTAAGATGAAGCGAGTAGAGTCAGCGAGATTAAATTAGTAATTAATAAAAGGAAATGAAGATGAAAACAGATGAAAAAAGCAATGTTGCAGAATTTAATGAATTGAAAGTTCTAAATGAAAATGTATCAATTTATGCTAATTCATTTAATGAATTGGAAGACTGTGTATTCTTTATTGGAAAACGGGATTCCAGCAAATATTTATATATAGCCGCAAAAAATGAAAACAATTTGTTGAAAAAATTTGAAGGCAAAATTGTTGATGGAAATAAAATAAACGGATTTAATATTATAAAGGAATGCGATTTAAATAATAAAAATGCAAAACTTATACAGGAGAATTTCGAATATACAAGACCAAAAGTAATTGGACTCAAGTATTCTTTTGGTTTTGGTGATAGAATCGGATTGGCTAATCCCGGTCATCTTAAATCTATTGAAAATAGAAAAATCGGGGTAATTCTTGCACAGCAATCTATACGCGAAATGACCAGGACAGAACGTAACCCTGATGATATTATGAGCGCTGCTGTATGGGCTGTTTTCCAGGAGGGATATGTTGAAGGTTTCGGTGCTGATGCTGATCATTTAAAAACAATTGAGGATATTAATCGTTTGGTTGATACCGGCTTTACAATGTTTACTTTTGATCCAAGCGACCATGTAATTTCGGGTGTTGAAAAGATGAGTGATCAGGAGATTGAGGAAAAAATTAAAAATTTACCATGGGATAAATATGAAGAAAGCTACAATGAATTGTTAAACAGGTATGAAAATAAGAACCTGAAGATTAATGACAGCTTCACTATATCGCCTTCCAAAAGGGAAATAATCTCTGCTGTGCTGAAATATTTTGGTGTTGTATTACAGGGTAAAAAAATGTTTAATCATTTGTCTTCATTTGAGAATTATGACTATGAAGTTGAAATCTCTATAGATGAAACTGATACTGTTACCTCACCCTTTGATCATTTCTTTGTTGTTAATGAATTAAAAAAGAAAAAAGTTGAATTTGTCAGTTTAGCCCCTAGGTTTATCGGCGATTTTGAAAAAGGTATTGACTATAAAGGAAATTTAGATGTTTTCAGGCAGGATTTTGTTAAACATGCGGCTATTGCAGAATTCTTTGGTAATTATAAAATAAGTCTTCATTCGGGTAGTGATAAATTTAGTGTATACGATATTATCTCGGAAAACAAAAATATTATTATTCATGTTAAAACCGCGGGAACAAGCTATCTGGAAGCTATTAAAGTAACTGCTGCAAGAGATCCCCAACTTTTCAGAAAAATACTTGATTTTTCAAGAGGACTTTATGAACAGGAAAAGAAAACCTATCATGTCTCGGCGGATATAAATAAATTAAAACCGGCAAAAGATTATAAAGACGAAGAGTTAGTCGGACTTTTTGACGATAATAATGTAAGACAAATTTTGCATGTAACTTTTGGTAAAGTATTGACTGACAGGGATAGTAATAATAAATATATTTTCAGGGATGATTTATATAAATGCTTAAAAGAAAACGAAGATCTTTATGATGAATATCTATATAAGCATTTTAGAAAACATCTCGCACCATTTGAAAAAAATGTTTCATAGTTAAAAGAGAAAAAAAATGAATTTTGATTTATCTTCTTTAAAAGGGAAAACTTGTGTAATAACAGGAGGCACCGGCGGAATCGGATCTGCTATTGTAGATGCTGTTGCAAGTGCAGGAATTAATTTGGTTTTAATTAGTCGATCAAAGGAAAAGGTTGAAAAGAAAGGATTGGAACTAAAAGAGAAATATAATATCAAAACCCTTGGTCTTCCTTCAGATGTTAATGATAAAGATACTCTAATGAAAGTCAAGGAAAGTACATTAAATGAATTCGGCACAATTGATTTTTTAATTAATTGTGCAGGCGGGAATTTTCCTAAAGCAACTGCTTCAAGAGAATTTTTGGAAGAAAAAGATTTGAGCAATCTTGAAAATACTTTCTTTGGATTGGAGTTAAATGATATTAAAAAAGTATTTGACCTGAATTTTATAGGCTCTCTTTTGCCAACCCTTATCTTTGCCGATGTTATGGTTAAAAATAAAGCCGGTTCAATCATTAATATTTCTTCTATGAATGCATTTAGGCCGTTAACTAAAATTGTTGCGTATTCGGCGGCGAAAGCATCAATAAATAATTTTACTCAATGGCTGGCAGTGCATTTTGCAAGGATAAATGTTAGGGTTAATGCGGTTGCTCCAGGTTTCTTTTTAACTGACCAGAACAGGTTCTTATTAACAGATGAAAAAACAGGTAATTTAACTGAAAGAGGGAAAAAAATCATAAATCTAACTCCTATGCAAAGGTTTGGAAATGCAGATGAACTGCAGGGAATTATTCTCTTTCTTTTATCTGATTATGCAAAATTTATAACAGGTACCATTATCCCTGTCGATGGCGGATTTGGTGCCTACTCCGGAGTATAATATAGTAGCACAGATTGGAAATCTGTGCTACAGGAACTAATAATAACGAATAAAATATTTAGGAAAATAAATATGAGTAATGGATTAAATATTAATTCAAAAGCTGAATTTGATTTTATATCTCTCGGCGCACTTGTACATAGGTTGGATCCCGGAACCGTACCTTTTAGAAAAGCTGTTAAATGCAGTATCCATGTAAGCGGTGGAGAATTTAACGTTGCTGCTAATTTAGCCGATTGTTTTTTATTAAAAACAGGGGTTGTATCGGCAATAGTAAATTACCCGATTGGCGATTTAATTGCAGAACGTGTAAGAGGTATGGGTGTTAAAGGCTTCTATAAGAAATTTAAACATAATGGTGTAAACGGACCAAATATGGCTACTGTTTACAGTGACCGCGGATTTGGAATCCGTGCACCTGTGGTTTTTTATAACCGCTGCAACGAAGCCGCATCGCTTCTGAAACCCGGCGATTTCAACTGGAATGAGATATTTGAGGGTGGTATTAAATGGTTTCACAGCGGAGGTATTTTCGCAGCACTTTCTATAACTACGGGGGAATTGATTGAAGAGGCTATGAAAGCTGCCAAAGCTGCCGGTGCAGTTACCAGCTTTGATCTTAATTTCCGTGCTAAACTTTGGAATATTTGGGGCGGTGAACAAAAAGCTGTGGAAGTTATTGATCGTATTGTCAAGCATGTTGACGTACTGGTAGGCAACGAAGAAGACCTACAGAAAGGTTTGGGGATACCAGGTCCGGAAGTTGCATCTAAATCAAAACTGGATCCTTCTACTTTTTTTGGTATGATAGATAAGGTTACTGCAAAATATCCCCATGTAAAAGTTGTCACCACTACTCTCCGCGAGGTTCACGCAACTCAGCATCATAGCTGGAGTGCAGTTGCCTGGATTAATGGTAAAACTTATCAAGCACCAACAGGCGAATTAAATGTATTTGATCGCGTTGGAGGAGGTGATGGTTTCGCAAGTGGTTTCTTTTATGGATTGATTAATAATGAATCTCCGGAAGAGGCCGTAAAACTTGGGTGGGCACACGGAGCATTGCTTACTACATATCCAGGCGATACGACAATGGCGACTATTGATGAAGTAAGAGCTTTTGTACAAGGAGGTTCGGCAAGAATCCAAAGATAATTCTAATCATTGGTATATATTTTTTACCATAATCTTAATCTTGCTCATACTTTTATACAGAGTATTCAAGTAAAGTCTAGGATTATGATTATGTATACTTTAAGTGAATTAAATACGGTTATATTATCCTTATTTAATAAATAAGATAATGTTTATGGGCAAATGAACATTTTCTTTTTAATATACCTTCGATAAATTTGCAGATACAAATATTAATCTTTAATCTGAAGAATAAAGCTTATATATGCAGTACTTCGCTAAAGGCAGTGAAATAGATAAATTAAGTAATGATGTTTTAAAGGAAGGAATTTATTCTTCTTTAGAAAAACTGGGGAATAAAAAGAAAGTCCTTGTTATTCCGCCAGATATTACACGTTTCCATTCATTTTCAGGTATTCTTACAAAATTTATTTATGAATATTATGGAAATGCTCTAACTGATATTTTACCTTCTATAGGTACACATTTCCCGATGACTGACGAAGAAATAACAAAAATGTATCATGGGATTCCTAAAGAATTATTTCGTGTTCATAACTGGAGAAAAGATTTAGCAACTTTAGGAGAAGTACCATCGGAATTTATTAATAAAGTTTCCGAGGGTAAATTAAATTATTCCTGGCCGGCTCAGGTTAATAAAATTATAGTTGAAGGGAATTATGATCTGATATTATCAATTGGTCAGGTTGTTCCCCATGAAGTTGTGGGTATGGCTAATTATAATAAAAATATTTTTGTAGGAACCGGCGGGACAGAAGGAATAAATAAGAGTCATTTTCTTGGTGCCGTTTACGGGATGGAACGAATCATGGGCAGAGATGATACTCCGGTTAGAAAAGTTTTAAATTATGCTTCCGATCATTTTACCAATCATTTGCCGATTTTATATGCATTAACTGTAGTAGGTAAAGATGGAAAGGGTAAAGTAGTCCCTAAAGGTTTGTTTATCGGAGATGATTTTGAAAATTTCAGACACGCTTCCGATTTATCATTAAAGGTAAATTTTCAAATGTTGAATAAACCTTTAAAAAAAGTTGTAGTTTATTTAAACCCTCAAGAGTTTAAAAGCACCTGGCTTGGCAATAAAAGTATTTATAGAACTAGAATGGCAATTGATGACGGTGGTGAATTGATAATTTTAGCGCCGGGTTTAAAAGAGTTTGGTGAAGATAGAACAATCGATAAGTTAATAAGAAAATATGGTTACAAAACCACGCCTGAAATTCTAAAATTTGTAAGTGAAAGTGAAGAGCTAAAAAGTAATCTAAGTGCTGCTGCACATTTAATTCATGGTTCTTCTGAAAATAGGTTTTCCATTACTTATTGTCCCGGGCATATTACAAAAGAAGGGATAGAGAGTGTTAATTATAAATATGCTGATCTTAAAAAGATGATTAAGAAATACGATCCTAAAAAATTGATAGATGGTTTTAATATTATGGATGATGGTGAAGAAATATTTTATATATCCAATCCTGCGTTAGGATTGTGGGCATTTAAGGATAAATTCAAGAACAATTAAAAAGTTAAAAGTATAAAGGATAAAGTCCTGAACTCGACTCAAGAGTAAAAACAATGAAAGGCAAAATTAAAATTGTAGCAGATAATAAAATCCCGTTCCTAAAAGGTGTTTTGGAGCCTTATGCAGGCATTCAATATTTAAATCCGCCGGGCATCAATCTTGAAGTAATTAAAGATGAAGATGCTTTAATCATTAGAACAAGAACAAATTGTAATGCCGAACTTTTAGAAGGAACAAATATTAAATTTATTGCAACTGCTACAATCGGCTATGATCACATTGACACTGAGTACTGCTGTAGGAAAAATATTAAATGGATCAATGCACCGGGATGTAATTCTTCTTCGGTTATGCAATATATTTCTTCGGTATTGCTGACAATAGGTCATAAAAAGAAATTGAATTTAGCTGAGTTGACTATTGGGATTATAGGAGTTGGAAATGTCGGAAGTAAAGTTGCAAGAGCAGCAAAAATATTAGGTATAAATGTTTTACTAAACGATCCGCCTCGTGCACGTAAAGAAGGAAATAAAGGATTTGTTAACCTTGATGAATTAATTTCTCAAAGCGATATTATTACCTTTCATGTGCCTTTGATAAAAGAAGGTGTTGATAAAACATATCATATGGCAGATGAAAGTTTCTTCAATAAATTTAAAAACAGAAAGATGATTATTAATACATCAAGGGGGCAGGTTATTGAAACTAATTCAATAAAGAATGCCATTTTAAAAAAAATTGTTAGTACTGCTGTTCTTGATGTATGGGAGAATGAACCTAATATTGATTTGGAATTATTAAATATGGTTGATATTGCCACACCTCATATTGCAGGATATTCTGCGGATGGTAAAGCCAATGGTACATCGGTTTGTGTCAAAAATATCTCCTCCTTTTTTAACTTAAATATTGATAAGAACTGGTATCCTAATGAATTACCCAAACCCGGCAATTCAAGTGAAATTTTTATCGATTGTAAAAACCAATCAAACCAGGAAGGATTTTATAAAGCTATTGTTTCTTCATATGATATTATGAACGATGATAATACTCTTCGAAATTCGGTTGAGACTTTTGAAAAGCAAAGAGGTAATTATCCTGTTAGAAGGGAATTCCCTTTTTACAAAATAAAATTTAAAAATTGCAATAATGAAATTGAAAACAAACTTAAAGAACTTGGTTTTCAAATAAATACTTAAATCAAATATAAAATAAATAAGGGAATAAAAATGGCAAAACTTGCAGATATCGGACTTGTCGGATTAGCCGTAATGGGCGAGAACCTTGTATTAAATATGGAAAGTCATGGATTTGCAGTTGCAGTATTTAATAGAACTGTAGAAAAGGTTTATAATTTTGTTAACGGACGCGGAAAAAATAAAAATATCATCGGTACTTCTTCAATAGAAGAACTAGTTCAAAGTCTAAAATCACCCAGGAAAGTAATGTTAATGGTAAAAGCAGGGAAACCTGTCGATGATTTTATAGAATTGTTAATTCCTCATTTGGAAAAGGGAGATATAATAATTGACGGCGGGAACTCACACTTTCCCGATACCATTAGAAGAACAAAATATCTTGAAGAAAAAGGATTGCGTTATATTGGTACCGGTGTTTCCGGTGGTGAGGAAGGTGCTTTAAAAGGTCCCTCAATTATGCCGGGAGGCTCTCCTGAAGCCTGGCCCCATGTAAAACCTATTTTCCAGTCCATTGCAGCAAAAGTAGAAGACGGAACACCTTGCTGTGATTGGGTAGGTGAAAATGGTGCAGGTCATTTTGTTAAAATGGTTCATAACGGCATTGAGTATGGCGATATGCAATTAATTTGTGAAGCCTACCAGATAATGAAAGATCTTGTCGGTATGAATTATGAAGAAATGCATAATGTATTGAAAGAATGGAATGAAGGTGAACTAAACAGTTATTTAATTGAAATAACAAGAGACATTCTTGCTTATAATGATGAGGACGGAAAACCCCTTGTCGAAAAAATTTTAGATACGGCCGGGCAAAAGGGAACAGGTAAATGGACGGTTCTGGCTTCTCTTGATTCGGGTGCACCTTTAACATTAATCGGTGAAGCTGTATATGGCAGAACCTTATCATCATTGAAAGATGCAAGAGTTGAAGCATCAAAGGTTTTATCGGGACCATCGCCTAAATTCGAAGGGAATAAAAAAGAATTTATCGAAGACCTTAAAAAAGCTTTGTATGCTTCCAAAATAGTTTCTTATGCACAAGGTTATCTTCTGATGAGATATGCTGCTAAAGATTATAACTGGAATTTGAATTACGGCGGAGTTGCCTTAATGTGGAGGGGCGGATGTATTATCCGTTCTATTTTCCTTGGAAAAATTAAAAAAGCTTTTGATAAGAATCCTGATTTGACAAACTTATTGCTTGATCCTTTCTTTAAAGATAAAATTGAATCATCTCAGGAATCGTGGCGCAGGGTTGTAGCAGCTTCAGTAACTAACGGGATCTGGATACCGGCTCTTTCAACTGCATTAAATTACTTTGACGGGATTAGAAATTCACGATTACCGGCAAATTTGCTCCAGGCTCAAAGAGATTATTTTGGTGCACATACTTATGAAAGAGTCGATAAAAAGAGAGGAGAGTTCTTTCATACAAACTGGACGGGAAGAGGCGGTAAAACTGCATCTTCTACTTATAATGCATAAGTTAAATAAAGAAGGAAGCAAAACAATAGAACAAGGATAAAACGGATTCGACGGATATAAACGCATAAAGAAATTTCTATCCGTTTAATTCTTAAAATCCGTGTTCTATTAAATCCATAATTTTGAATATTAATTTTCACAGGATATTATAAAGGAATAATTAAATGAAACTATTAATAAAAGTAAGTTTGATTCCATTGATGTTTCTTCAATTTGGGTGCGGTAAAACATCAAATAAAAATCAGCCGATTGAAGCTGAATATCCTGAACAATTTCAAGTCTCGGTTACTAATCCATTGGATTCATTAAGAAAAGATGTTACTGTTCAGCTGGATATTAATTCTATAAAAGAAAAGCATTCTGATTTTAATCCACATGCTTTTATAGTATTCGATAAAGAAAAAGAATTGCCGAGCCAGACTGAAGATATTAACGGTGATAGAAATCCTGATAGAATTGTTTTCTTAACAGATATTAATCCTAAAGAAACACAAAATATAACTGTTAGATATTCCAAAGATGGAGAAAAAACCAGGGAATATGAGAAACGAACACAAGCAGTGTTAGGGGAAAAGGTTGATTATAAATTAGTCAAGGGTGAATATTCAGGCGGAAGATTCCAGGATGTTGATTCCGCGAAAGTACCCGCTGATCATGTAGCTCATGATGCACTTTATAGAATTGAAGGCCCGGGCTGGGAATCAGATTTAATAACCTATAGATATTACCTGGATTCCAGGAATAGAAATGATATTTTTGGTAAAAAAGTCCATGAACTGGTATTGCAGAAATTAGGAATCAATGACTTGGTTTCGAACAGCATGGAATCTTATACAAAAATGCTCGATTGGGGAATGGATATTTTTAAGGTAGGCGAATCACTTGGAATAGGTTCAATCGGGATGTGGTATGATAATAAAGTTTATACTGTAAGTAAAACCGATAGTGTTATAGCAATTATTGCGACTAACGGTCCAATTAGATCGGATGTCTATACAAAATATTACGGATGGCAGGTTGGAAAAGAAAAGTATAATTTATTTTCAAACCTTTCTATTTCTGCAGGGAGCAGGTTAACAAAAACTGACCTGGAGTTAACAGGCGGTGAAGCAAATTTTTGTACGGGTTTAGCTAAACATCCTAATTGCGGATTCATGAAATCGGTCAATAAAAATTCTGAATGGGGATACATTGCCCTTTACGGCAAACAAAGTTTATCCGGAGATAATCTTGGAATAGCAGTATTTTATAAAAATCCGGATCTAATCAAAACTACTGAAGACAAAGATAGTTATATTGTAGTATTGAAACCGGCAAACGGAAAGCTGCAATATTATTTTGCGGCAGCCTGGGAAGAAGAACCAAACGGGATTAAAAATAAAGACAAATTCCAATTATATTTAGATAAAACCATTGAGGAATTAAATAATCCTGTTAAAACAACAATTGAATAAAAAAAACGGTGTGAATGTGCCAGTCACTTCTAAAGTGACTGGCACTTACGCTGCATGTAGAAATTAAAAAAGAGAGGTAAGATATGGAGGTAAGATATTCACCAAATTTTGAAGGATTTAAAAAACTTGATACTTCCGGGCTTCGCGATGGATTCCTGGTTAATAAATTATTTGAGCCCGGTAAAATTTATTTAGTATATTCAGATGTAGATAGAGCAATAGTTGGTTCTGCAGTTCCGACTGATAAAGGATTAAAGCTGGAAGCGAGTAAGAAAGAAATGTCTGCAGATTATTTTGCGGAAAGAAGGGAAGTAGGAATTATTAATATCGGGAAAGAAGGAGCAATTCTTGTCGATGGTAAAGAATACAAAATGGAGCACAAAGATGCTTTATATATTGGAAGGGGGACAAAGGAAATAGAATTTACCAGTAAAAATAAAAATGAACCTGCTCAATATTATTTTGTAAGCTATCCTTCGCATAAAGAATTCCCAACAACACATTCAAAATTTTCCGATGCCGAACCAAACCGGCTTGGAAGCTTAAAAGATTCAAATCACAGGACTATTTATAAATATATTCATCCAAACGGGATTAAAAGTTCGCAGCTTGTTATGGGCTTAACCGAGTTAGAGGAGGGGAGTGTCTGGAATACAATGCCTGTCCATACACATCAAAGGAGGTCCGAAATTTATATGTACTTTAACCTGGAAAACAATTCACTTGTATTCCATTTTATGGGAACACCTTTCGAAACAAGGCATATTGTAGTTAGAGATCGCCAGGCAGTAATATCACCCAGCTGGTCTTTCCATTCAGGTTCTGGAACTCAAAATTATTCGTTTATCTGGGCGATGGGTGGAGAAAACCAGGCTTTCGATGATATGGATGCGGTTAAGATGGATGAATTAATGTAAGATATATTTAACAATTCAGGATCATAAAAAGAGGTAAAAATGATTTTAGACCAATTTAGTTTAAAAGGTAAGACTGCAATTGTTACAGGTTCGAACCAGGGTATCGGGCAGAAATATGCTCTCGCCCTTGCTGAAGCCGGTGCTGATATTGTCGGGGTTTCATACGTAGAGGATTTTAGCGAGACAATAAAAATAATACGGGATACAGGGAGAAATATAAAAACATATGTAAGTGATTTTTCAAAACGTAATTCTTTATATGAATTTATTAAGGATGTAAAATCGGATTTTCCTAAGATCGATATACTAGTTAATAATGCAGGAACAATTTTAAGAAAACCTATTTCAGAACACCCGGACGAATATTGGGACAAAGTTATTGAAGTGAATCTTTCTTCGCAATTTATTTTAACCCGTGAAATCGGGAAAGATATGGCAGAAAGAGGATACGGCAAAATAGTTTTCATTGCTTCGCTCTTATCTTTTCAGGGTGGGATATGGGTCCCGGGTTATTCTGCTTCCAAGGGAGGTGTTAAACAATTGACTATGGCTTTTGCAAATGAATGGGCATCCAAAGGTGTAACCGTAAATGCAATTGCACCGGGATATATTGCAACGGATAATACAAAAGCACTGCGCGAAGATCCTGTTAGGAGTAAATCAATTTTAGATAGAATTCCTGCAGGAAGATGGGGCACACCTGAAGATCTAATGGGCACAATTGTCTTCTTAAGTTCGGATGCTTCAAACTATTTGAACGGAAGCGTTGTAATTGTCGACGGCGGCTGGATGGGTAGGTAAAAATTTATATTTATTTCTTATAGATTTTTCAAACCTGGGTTACAATCGGGGCTTTTTATTTTATAAATTTCTTTTGCAAAATAAGAAACATTTAAAATTAAGAGTTGTAATCAGTCGGTATTTTTACAAAAAATTCAGAGCCAACACCCGGTTCACTTTTAACATGGATTGTTCCTTGAAGAAAGGAGATATATTTTTTTGTTATAGTTAACCCGAGTCCAGTCCCTTCATATTGCCTGTTCAATCCTTCACTGGCCTGCCTGAATTCATCAAAGATTAGAGCTTGACTTTCTTTCGGGATCCCGATCCCGGTATCAGCAACTTTTATTACGGCATATTCTTTAGCATTTTTTTCGGTTGTTACTGATACAACAACACTACCTTGAGAAGTGTATTTCACTGCATTATTAATAAGATGAGATATGGTATTCTGCACAATCTTTTTATCAGAATTTATTATAAGTTCATGGTGAAACATGCGGACATTCAATGAGATATTTTTAATCTGCGCAACCGCTTTATATAAATTAATTTCTTCATGAACTAAATCAACAAGATTAAACCGGGAAGGATTTATTTCAAATTTATTTGCTTCAATGCGGGATAAATCTAAAATTGAATTTAATGTTTCCAGTAATCTTTTTCCGCTGTTATAAATATCTTTTACCATCTTCAGGTTTTCAGGTTTTTTTATCTCTTCAGATAGAATTTCAGAATAACCTAAAATACCAACTAACGGAGTTCGTAATTCATGACTCATATTGGCAAGAAAACTTGATTTGAGGCGGTTCATGTCTTCTGCTTTTTCCTTAGCAGCAATCAGCTCTTCTTCAAATTTTTTCCTTTCTGTAATATCTCTTATAACTGCGATAGCAAGAGGTTTTTCATTCAGCTGAAATAAAGAAAGATTTACTTCAACATAAAAGGGTACATTGTTCCGCAAATTTATCCACTCAAATAGCTGCGGTTCCCCGTTATAAACTTTTTCTATTAGACTATGTGCTTTTTGTTCAGATGGAATACCATCCTGCTGGTATTCCGGGGATAACTCCAAAGGTGTTTTTCCAATAATTTCAGATTTTGGAAGACCGAATAAATTTTCGGTTACTGGATTACAGTCAACTATTTTAAGCTCATCCATTATAAAAATAGCATCGTTGGATTTTTCAAATAATGTTCTAAATTTCCTTTCCGAATTTTTTATCTGGTTTTCAATCTTTTGCTTTTCAGCTATATTTCTTGCAATAGCTAGAATATTTCCGTTTGAAAGTCTTTTACTGGTTACATCGGAAGGGAAAGTGGTTTTATCCTTTCTTAATAAAACTCTTTCCGAATGAATGGTTTCTCCGGCGAGAAGTTCATTTAGCATTATAGGTTTTTTATTTAAATCATCCGGTTCAATAATTTCCTTTATCTTTAGCTTCAATAATTCCTGCCGTGAATAACCAAGCTCCTGGCACGCATAAGAATTCGCTTCAATTAGATAGAGTCCCTTATCAAAAACTATAATCCCATCGGATGCCTGTTCTACAAGCTCACTGTATTTAAGCTCGGAATCCTGTATTTTCTTTAAGTTTACCAGGTTTTGCTTATTATCGTAGAAGAGAATTAGAATCCAGGATAAACCAAAAATTAAAAAAATAATTATACCGACTATTATTAACCGGAAGTTCAGAGGTTTAAGTATTTCTGAAATATCCTGTTTAGTTACTAGGTACCATGGCGTCCTATCTATTTTACGAACATCGGCAATTACGTTTTTACCTCTATAATCTATTCCGGTAACTATCCCGCTATAACCATTTGCAGCCATTGCAGCAGGGAGCTCTTTTGTTTTAATTGAAAATTTAATTGTTAACGGAGGGGCAGAATTAAAACGCAAAGGACTGATAAATAAAAGACTATCCTTTTCTTTTCTAAAAATAAATGATTCGCGTGTAAATGTAATTACATACGAATTTTTTACCGAAGGGAAAATTACATAATCCGGGTCAATATTTAACACAATCGCAGCAATAGAACTTTTATTTAATTCAACCGGAACTACAATATCATAAAATAATATTTTTGATTTAAGATTTTTTTTGATATCGGATATTATAATTTTTTTTGATTCCATTGAAGAATCAATCAATTTTAGTTCATCAGGATCCGGTTTATAATTTTGATTGAGATTAATTAAATAATTTTTTTGTTTATCCAAAATATAAATTGAACGGTATCCATGATTTTTAAAAATCGGGTAAATAGTATGGAAAATTGCTAAAGAATCTTCTTGATTTCTTTTTATATAAAAATCGCAAACAGTTTTGTTAAAAAAATCATTTTCATTTAAATATTGCGCTTCAGCCAGCCTTTCGTCGTACCACGACAATACCTGGCTTTGTTTTAATGATGAAATCGATCCCAGGTTTTTGGCTTCTACCGATAAAAGGGAGTCCTTTTCATTACTGTAATAAAAATACCCTACTATTATTAGTAAAATAAAAACAGTGAAAAATGTAATAAAAAGGATTCTAGATGATTTATAATAAAGTAATTTTTTAAACATTAAAATTACTTTTGAAATGTAGATGAATATATCATAAAAATATTTCTTTTCGTGCAAGGTAAGGAATTTTTTGGCTATTCAAAAGATTATTTGTTGATAATGTGTGTTGCATGAATACTATTAAATAATCTTAAAAATAGGATACCGAAAATTTTAATTGATAGAATCCTTCAAAGTCATTCAAAACTGTACAAAGAAAATTACATTAACTCAAAATCGATTAAAAATATAAACGAAGCAGAGTTTTTAGAACAATCATATTTTTGAATGATAAGCGAACTCTACAATTTTGGGATTAACCAATCTTTTAAAATCTTTGAAAGATAGTTTAATCAGCTCAGTATGTGAGCATGCATTGAATGCAATCTCTTCATCATCTTCGAGACTTCGAGCTACAAAAACTTCTATATTGTAAAGATTTCCAAAAGGCGGCATAGCACCAACCTCGCAGTCGGGAAATTTATCTTTGAATTCGGTCTCTCCAGCCAACCTAACATTAGCAGCACCGGTTATTTCCTGCAGTAATTTTATATCAATTTTATAAGAAGCTGGAAGAATAGCCATAGCCATTTTACCGTCTATCTTAATCATTACAGTCTTTGCCAGCTCTTTCCCCGGAATATGAGCTGATGCTGCAATTTCTTGAGCGGTATAAGCAGAAGAATGTTTTATGGAAATATATTTAACATTCTTCCCGTCTAAAAATTCTTTAAGTTTTTTAATAGGCATAAAATCCTCCTAAAGAAATTTTTTCTTTTTATATTTAGTTAATCGAAAATTTTTAAGAACATCCGCAACTTAACAATATTAAAGTTCTTCAGTAAGTTTGATGAAATCTTTATAAGGTATTGCAGTTAAGCTTTGAGCTTCTAATGCTCCGTTCGAAAGACTTATCATTGATACTTTTGCTGCAATCTTTTCATCAGGTGCTTCATAAATATCTAAAAAATCGAATGGTCCAAGTAAAGCATAATGCTCCACAAATTTAACCTGCGGGCATTTCTCCTTAACTTGATCGAGCCATATCCTGCCGAGAATGGCTCTATCTTTCATTTGTTTGGAAATTTCCGGTGAGAGCTTAGTAAGTAGTATAAATGTCATTTTTAACCCCCGTACATTGAGTAAAAAATAAATACTGCAACATTTAATAAAAATGAACTTAGTACAATATAAGGTCTGAAAGTGAAAGTAAAAAGTCGAAAAATATCATTATGAGGAAATAGTGAAACAACTCTCAAAAAATATTCACCATAAGTATTTATTATGCAATAAAAATTTTAAAAATTCCATTGCTAAACAATAAATATTTTTTGTAACTTTGTGTAAGTATAATTAATAGAAGGGGTACTATGGGGAAGAATAGTATCGTAATGGTTAAACAGGTTCCGGATACGACAAATATTTCCGGGCAAGTGATGAAAGAAGACGGGACGGTTAATAGAGCAAAACTGCCTGCTATATTTAATCACGAAGATAGGGTTGCACTTGAGTTAGCGCTGAGAATTAAAGATAAAGAAGGCGGAAAAATTACCGCTGTTACAATGGGTCCGCCGAGAGCTTCGGATATTTTGCGCGAATGCCTTTATATGGGAGCTGATGAAGCGGTATTAATTAGCGATAGAAAATTTGCGGGAGCAGATACACTTGCTACTTCATACGTTTTAGCCGAGGCAATAAAAAAAATTGGCGGTTACGATTTTATTTTTGCCGGAAGGCAGGCAATTGACGGCGATACTGCACAGGTTGGCCCTCAAACAGCCGAAAAATTAAATCTTCCTCAAATAACGTACGTCGAAGAAATTTTGGAAATAGCAGATGATAAAGTTAAAGTAAGGCGAAAAATCGATGGTGGATTTGAAATTCTCGAATCAAGTTTACCCGTATTAATTACCGTTCTTAAAGATGCTTGTTTTCCAAGACCATTTAAAGCAAAAAGACTAATGGCATATAAAAATGCCAAAACTCTGATCGAACTTGAAAAAATGACCGAAGGAAATTCACTTCTTTACATAGACCAGTTGAAAGAAGAACATATTGCCAAGAATCTTTATATCCGGACATTAACAATGGATGATCTTCAACTGGATATAAATAGATGCGGAGTTCACGGTTCACCAACTAAAGTACATAAAATTGAATCGGTTGTGCTTGCAGGAGGAAACCATGAAACAATTGAACCTACCAAAGATGGTATGTCTAACTTAATTGATAAATTAATGGAAAATCACATTCTAGGATAATTAAAATGGGGAATAATAATAAAGATGTTTGGGTTTTTGTTGAACAGCGCAGCGGAAAACCTGCCGATGTTAGTTTTGAACTCTTATCAAAAGGAAAAAAACTAGCCGAAAACTTAAAAGGAAAATTAAAATCAATTGTAATTGGCTATGATGTAAAATCAATTGCAAAAGAAACCTTTAAATATGGTGCCCATGAAGCCCTGGTAGTTGATCACCCGGATCTTCATAATTATTTAACAATTCCATACAGCAGGATATTAAATGAACTTGTAGAAAAACATAAACCGCGGATCATGCTTTTCGGAGCAACGGTAATCGGGCGGGATTTAGCTCCGAGAGTTGCTTCACATACTAAAAGCGGTTTAACTGCGGATTGTACGGATCTTCAAATTTCCGATGTTACTTATCTTAAAAAGAACTATAAAGATTTACTGCTTCAAATAAGACCTGCTTTCGGCGGCAATATAATTGCAACTATAATTTCTCCCGATATTGAAATTCAAATGGCTACGGTTAGAGAAGGTGTTATGAAAATGGAACCTCTCGAACTGCCGGCTGAAGGGAAAATTACCGAGATTCCTTATATACCTAACGGAATTGATAATATAATTAAAATTATTGAACAGCACAGAAAAGAAAATAAAGTTAATTTAAAAGCTTCCCCTATTATTGTTGCCGGCGGATACGGTATGGGAAGTATGGATAATTTCAAATTGATTCATGAACTTGCAGCAGTTATAGGTGGAGATATAGCAGGTTCCCGTGCTGCAGTTGATGCTGGTTTTGTCCCACCGGATAGACAGGTAGGACAAACCGGAGTGACAGTGCGGCCAAAACTTTATATTGCCTGCGGGATTTCAGGAGCTATACAGCACAGAGCCGGAATGCAGGAATCAAATAAAATTATTGCAATCAATACGGATCCGGAGGCTCCCATATTTAGTGTTGCTCATTATGGAATTGTCGGTGATGCAATGCAGGTAATTCCAATGTTTATAAATGTTTTTAAACAGAAGCTGAG
>Ga0315554_1000209_pt1 | contig 32759 bp, 29 predicted proteins | sample SalMarSW160370MG_FD_202114 | JGI IMG/M metagenome (GOLD analysis project Ga0315554, IMG submission 202114) | Salt marsh sediment microbial communities from the Plum Island Ecosystem LTER, Massachusetts, United States - Salt Marsh Sediment SW1603-70 ...
CGAGCAAGCGCCGTGTAATAGGAAAATGTTTTGTGAATAATGATATTACACAGGGCAAGAAGTGGAACTCGCAATGACACGACTCACTGGTCATTTACTCTGAATTACGACGGAGTTCAGTGACTATTTACGCTGTTTGCATATGGTGGACAGCAAATCAAAAAATAAGCATGAAACACTAATTTCGCTCATTTTAGTAATTTTTCGCTTGAACAAGAATCGATTAATAAAGTGCTGTGTGCATTTTAAAGAATTATGGAATAAAGAATGAGTAAAAAGGTATATATAAACGGAAGAAAAAATTAAGATATTTTTCTAACAGGGTATTTTGTAGTCAAATTTTATGGAATCAAGAAAAATGAGGAGGAGTATATGGTATCCCAGAAAAAAACGAGAATGATTTTCTGGTTTGTTTTCCTTATATCTTTAATAGGATATATGGGTCAGGGAAAAGTCGCTACAGTATATGCTGAGAGTCCAGAAGACAGTAAAAGCCTGGTGAGAATTCCCTGGAGTGAGTTTAAGAAATTTCTTAAAATAGATTCAGACGAGGTAATATTAACCTGGGAAGAATTTAAGAAACTTCTTGCACAAACAGGCAGTGAAGTAAAAGTAGAGTACAATATACAGAATGGGAAAGTCGTACTCCAGCGGGAGCAGTTCAAGAAGTTACTTGAACAAATGAAGGTAGTGGCTGTTGCACCCATTGCACCTCCGGGTGATTACCTTATCACAAAAGCAGAATATTCCGGGATTATGAAAAAGAAAAGCGTATCTTTCACCGTTAAATTCTATCTTGAAATATTCGAAAAAGATAGGACGGCGTTTTCCAAGATTCCTCTCCTGCCTCAGAATGTCGCATTACAAAAGATTACATTGGACAATAAATCAGGTCTTGTAATGATGGAAAATGGTTGGTACGTTCTCGCAACAAATAAGAGTGGACAGCACATTATAGACCTGGAGTTTTCCATACAAACAGACCTTGAAAAAGGACCTGATGTAGTGAATCTTAGCGTTCCCCAAACATCCATTACATTATTGAAGATTGATATACCTATAGAAGATGTATTGGTTGAGATCCCACAGGAAAAACATATGACTGTATCGAGAATTGGCGGACATACCAAAGTTGAAGCAGTACTTTCTACAACAAACCAGATTAACGTCAAGTTGCATCGCACCCTTGTTACAAAGACCGAGAAAAAAAGAGGACCCGCCAAAATCTATGCAGAAACTTTCAGTCTTCTTTCTATCGAGGACGATGCTTTACGCGTAACTACCAAATTTAAATTGAATATTCTGCAGAATATTATTTCTAATATAGAAATTTTCGTTCCCGCGGATTACAGCATACTATATGTAAAAGATCAAAACTGGCAGGAAATCAGGGATTGGAATACGAAAAAAGTAAAAGGTAAGGATATATTAAGTGTGCCTTTCGGTGGAGCAAAGGAGGGAAGTGTTATATTCACCGTAGTATCTGAAAGGATATTTTCAGAAAAGCAGAATGAAATCGATTTCGATGGATATCAAATATTGAATGCCGTTAGAGAAACAGGTTATATAGGGGGAGAAAAGAAGAGCACTGCAGAAACTGAAATCTCTGTGGCCGAAAAAATAGATAGGCTTGATATTCAGGAATTGCCTATCGAACTTGTGAATATGTCTGCAAGACCACCCATCTTTGGACTGCGATATTTGAGACATCCCTTTAGACTGACATTAAAGGTTACCAAGCACGAAGAGCTTCCGGTAGTCAATACCGTAATCGATAATGCAAGTGTAATGTCCGTATTTTTGGAAGAGGGTAAGGTGATAACCAGAATTGTCTATACTATGCGCAATACAGGAAAACAATTTCTTGAACTTAAATTACCGGAAAAAGCTGAAATATGGAGTCTTTATGTCAGTGGAAAGAGGGAAGTCCCTGCAAAAAACGAAGCTGGAGTATTTATGATACCACTCGCACGTTCGCAAATTACAGGTGAGAATATAGCTTCATTCGATGTAGAGATTCTATATTATTATAGAACTACCGAATTTTCTTTCTTAGGGGCAAAAAGATTGCAATTTCCTAAAACGGATATAATTATAAGCAGAATGTTATGGTCATGTTACCTTCCCGATGATTATCGATTACTCCATTTCGGGGGGAATGTTGAGAAGGAACAATTGGCAACAGGAATCAATCCTTTTCTTGGTAGGAACCGTGTATTCTCATACGATGAAGTTAGTGAATACAACGATGCCTTGACAAATTGGGAGACTCCTGAAAAACAGGTTTCAAACAGAGCCATTAAGAGAAGTCAAGGAAAATTGGAAAGCAAATTCAGGACGAGCTCAGCAAACCAACGGGACGCATTCTTGAACCAACTTAAGCAGGAAATCGATTTTGCTCAAAACATACAGAAAGAACAACGAAAAGGAATTATTACAGGTGGTGAAGCAGGTATTGCACTTCTCAAGATTGAAGTCCCGACCTCAGGTCAGCTTTATAGATTTGCCAAGACTATTGTAGAAGGAGAGGAACTTTATCTGGACTTTCAATATGTAAAAGGGTGGCTCAACATAATCTTGAAGTTTATAGTCCTTCTTGTCATCGTTTATATCCTTTTACTGCTCAGGAAGAGGATTATAGCTTTATACATAAGAATCAAAAAATGGTCGGTGTCTCAAAAAGATTTCTGGAATAAGTTTGCATCTCCAAATGGAATACGTTCTATTTTTGTCGTTGGAGCCTTGATATTCTGGTTCATTAATAAGTTCCTGTTCGTTGTTTTTGTCCTTCTCTTTCTTACAGCTTGTATAAAACCACAATGGTTCTCTCGACACAAAAAACAATAAGTCTTTTGACATTAAACTATGATGAAAAGGATAACATCGGTTAAAAAGAAAAGCATGAAAACCATTTCAGCGAGGGAAAAGTGAAAATCAATGGCAAAACATATGTGAAAACTGGATTTTTCTGCCTTGTTCTATTGTCTGTTTTTTTCATAAAACTTGTTAAAGCAGACGATACGGAACATGAAAGCTACTCGAGTGATATAACTATTGACTGGCAGGAGTTCCAGAAGATACTTAAACTTGATACGGATGAGGTTAAGCTTTCATGGGTTGAATTTAGTAAGCTTCTTGAACAGACGGGTTTTCGTTTTAAAGCTGAATATAAAGTAGACGGTGGAAACGTGGTCTTGACGCGGGAGCAATTCAAAAATCTTATTGATAAAATGAAAACTCCCACGGTAAAAAGGCTGAGCCCACCTTGCGATTATCTTATAAGGAAGGCAAGTTACAATGGGGTTGTAGGCGGTGAAGGTACACAATTCACCGCCCTTTTGGAACTGGATATCTTCAGAAAAGACAAGGAGAGTTATTTGAAGATACCTTTATTCCGTGAGGAATTGGCAATCGAAGATATCCGTTTCGATGGTAATCCTGCTTCAATTATTACGGACGCAGGTTGGCATTATTTAAGCACGAATGAAGTTGGAGAACACTTGTTAATGGTAAAATTTTCAGTTAAAACAAGTAAGAATAAGCAAACCCCTGCCCTCTATTTCAATATTCCCCAGACACCGATAACACATGTTAGATTGGACATTCCCAAAGTAGCACTGGATGTGACACTTGTAAATGCTCAGAGTATGGAGATGAAGGAAATAGGTAAACATACCATAGTAGAAGCTTACATTATTTCGAGTCCTACGATGAGCATTGGCTGGAAACGAAAACCAATGGGGATTGCAAGGGGTCCTGCTAAGATTTATGCTGAACTTTATAACCTTCTTTCTATAGAAGCAGACGCTATCAGGGTTTCCACAAAGGTCAAGTTGAATATCATACAGGATAAGCTCAATTCAATTTTGGTTTCTATTCCACAGGGTTATGAAATTTTGAAGGTGGATGGGGCAACAAAGAATATATGGAATGTAACAGAAAGTGATGGTGAGAAATTTCTGAATATCTCTTTTGAATATCCCATTGAGGGGAAGCAGGAATTTACAATCAAATCTGAAAGGCTTTTGCCGATGGAGACTACGGTAGCTGATTTCTCAGGTTTTGAAATCATGGGAACCAAAAGGGAATCCGGTTTTGTTGCAGCTGAGGTGAAGAGTAATGCAGAAGCCCATATTCAAGAGTTTCAAGGTTTGGAAAGAATAGATTTTCAGAAAATTCCCACTGAACTTGGTGAACTTGCTTCAAGACCAATACTGTTTTCGTTGAAATATGTTCGACATCCATATAATATTGTTGTTGGTATCGTTAAATATGAGAGAGAAGAGGCGTTAAACGTTATTATTGATTATATGTATGGAATTACTCTATTCCAAGAGGATGGTAAATTGGTTCATCAGATTACATTTTCTATACAAAACCTGTGGAATCAATTCATCAAATTGGAATTGCCTGAAGATGCAAACATCTGGAGTGTATATGTGGATGGAAAACGTGAGAAACCATCAAGAGAAAAGGATGGTAAAATATTGATTCCTTTGGTACGTTCTAAAAGGGAAGACGGCATTTTAAAACCTTTCAGTGTGGAACTCATTTATTCGGAACCTGCTACAAGGTTCACAATTTTTGGGAAAAACGAATCTTTTTTACCTGTGCCCAATATCTTGATAAACAGATTGGAATGGGATTTTCACCTGCCAGCAAATTACAGATATCTTCACTTTGGCGGAAACCTCAAGAAGTGTGATAAAAAAGTGCGAACAATGGATAAAACATCAGAGGTTTTGACACCAGAAGAACCCGTTAAAGGGGAAAAGATTCTGGAGATAGCCAAAACTCCAACTTCCTCTAAGCCTAAAGAAAAGATAGGTGATGTTAAAAAAGTTGACCGCGGGGTTTCAGGTTTACTATCTATAAATGTGAATATACCTATTTCAGGAGAGAATTACCTATTCTGCAAAAAGATTATCGAGAAAGGGGAACCTTTACATCTCAGTTTTACTTATGTTGACAAACGACTCATATACTTATTCGTTACTATTGTTATTTTGATAATACTATTTGTCCTTTTTAAAATGAGAAAGACTCTAATTCCCCTGCTTAAAATACTTTTAGGAACTTTGTCTAAATTGTCTCCTCTATTCAAAAACATTTCCAAACCTATTGTATTATCATTTATTCTCTTCGCATTTTTAGCGGTTGCAGTATTATTTAGAATGTATGTCCATCATCCAATATTTTTAACATTATTGATACTCCTCTTCGTTGCTTCATCGATACGACTATTTAAGGGGAAAATTACACGGATTTTTAGATTTATGTTAAGACCATCTATTTGCTTATTGATAAGCATAGTCATTCTTTTACTCGTGTACGCAGGTTTTGTCAAAATCCACTCGGTTCGACTGTTCTTCCCTTTATTCCTGTTGTCCTTCCTCTTTTTTCTTTCTTCGGTAATTAGGTTGGTCATAAGTACGTTAAAACAGAGAAAGAAGAGAGAATAAACCTGTTACTTTCTTCACATTTCGATAGAAACATAATTTACCCTTGACATTTAGATTTTCTATTGTATATTAAGAAAAACTTCGTGCACTTTTTCGCATGAAGAAATATAGTGAATTTAAAATCAAAAAAGGGAGTATGATGGAATCAAAATCTAAAGGATATTATAGATATCCAACTGTTCATAGGGACAAAATTGTCTTTGTTGCAGAGGACGACTTGTGGACGGTAAACGTGGTTGGAGGTACAGCTCGTAGAATCACTTCGAATCTTGGGGAAGTCTCCCATCCAATGTTTTCTCCTGATGGAAAATGGATAGCTTTTCTCGGAAGAGAAGAAGGTGCTATGGAAGTTTATGTAATGCCTTCCTCGGGGGGTCAAGCAAAAAGGTTAACGTGTCTTGGAATGACAACATCCGTAAAGGGTTGGAAAGGTAGCAATGTTATTTTTGCCAGCAATGCAGCTCAGCCTTTCAGACATCTTCTGTGGCTTTATGAAATTGACCTTCAAGGTCATGAACCGAAAATGTTACCATACGGACCAGCGAGAAGTATAAGTTACGGAAAAAAAGGTGTTGTTATAGGTAGAAACACAGGTGATCCTGCAATGTGGAAGAGATATCATGGAGGAACAGCGGGAGAAATCTGGATTGACGCAAAAGGGACGGGAAAGTTCAATAAAATGATTAAACTCAAAGGTAATCTTGCAAACCCAATGTGGATAGGGAACAAAATTTACTTCATCTCCGACCATAAAGGAATTGCCAATATCTTTTCCTGCAAGCTCGATGGTAAAAATCTTAAGCAACATACAAATCACAGAGAATTCTTTGCAAGAAATGCGAGCACCGATGGGAAAAACATTGTTTACCACAATGGTGCTGATATTTTCGTATATGATACATCCGATAACAGAAAAAGGAAGGTTGAGATCGAATACTTCAGTCCAAAAGTGCAAAGAAACCGAAAATTCATTGATGCCGCAAAATATCTTGAAGACTATAGTCCGAATAACGATGCAAGTTCAATAGCTATTGTGAGTCGAGGTAAGTCATTCACGATGGCAAACTGGGAAGGTCCTGTGGTTAAACAGAAAGGAAAACTATCAGTTCGCCATCGATTAACCCGTTGGCTTCATAACAATGAGAGAGTTGTTTTGATTAGCGATGAAGGTGGGGAAGACCATTTAGAAATTCACTGGGTCGATAACTCAAAAACACCTAAGAAAATAAAACAACTGTCTATCGGAAGGCCTGTGGAAATGAAAGCATCTCCCGGAAGAGATGAGATTGTAATAACAAACAACCGTAATGAAATCATATTTGTTAACCTGACAAAAGAAACATCTAAAAAAATTGACAGAAGCAAATTTGGTGTTATCAACGGATTTAATTGGTCGCCCGATGGCAATTGGATCGCATATTCATACTGGAAAACCAAACGTTCTTCAATAGTGAAAGTATATGATACAAAGAAGAAAGAGACTCATGAGGTCAGTGAACCCTTACTTCACGATGTTGAACCCGTGTTTGACCCGCAGGGAAGATATTTGTATTTCCTCTCGCATAGAATTTTCAACCCGGTGTATGATAATTTGCAATTCGATTTGAATTTCCCTAAAGGTATGAAACCGTATGCAATAACACTTCGCAAAAATATTACTTCCCCTTTCGTTCCTAATCCCGCTCCATTCGAGGAGGACAAACTTGATATCCTAAAAAAGACTCCAAAATCGGTAAAACAAATAAAAATAGATTTTAATGGAATAAAAAATAGAACGGTTTCGTTCCCGGTTAAAGAATCTATCTATAAGGGACTTGCTGCATCAAAGCAAAGAGTTTTCTATATGACCTATGAAATCGAAGGGTCAAAAGGAAAATCCTGGCATGAGTCAATACTCCCGGCAAAAGCCACTTTAAGATATTTTGACTTGAGTAAGCTTGAGGAAGGTGTGATTGTTCCAAAAGTATCGAATTATAGAATCTCCGGAGACGGAAATACGCTTGCATGCCGTATAGGTAACGACTTGCGGATGGTTCGAAGTGCTAAAGAGGAAAAGGAAGAATTAGAAAAAGGTTCGGAACGAAATAGAAAGACAGGATGGATTGATTTGAAGCGTGTGAGTATCTCTATAGATCCGGTTTCCGAATGGAGACAAATGTTGAAGGAGGCATGGAGATTGCAGCGTGATTATTTTTGGGTTCCTGATATGTCCGGTATCGATTGGAAAAGAGTGTTAGAAAGATACCTTCCACTTGTAGAGCGTGTTGCATCTCGAAGCGAGTTTTCTGACCTTTTGTGGGAAATGCAGGGAGAACTCGGGACTTCCCATGCCTACGAGCTTGGTGGTGACTACAGGACTTCTCCTTCATACAAACTTGGTTTTCTTGGAGCTGATGTTAAGTACGATACAAAACTAAGGGCATATCGTTTTCTCCATATTCTAAAGGGAGATAGTTGGGATGAGACCAATACTCCACCGTTACAACGTCCCGGCGTAAATATTAAGAAAGGAATGTTGCTGCTTGAAATACAGGGCAATAAGCTGAGTAAAGATATATCTCCAGGGCAGCTTCTGGTGAATTTAGCAGGCAAAGAGGTTCAATTGAAGGTTGCAGAAAACAATGGTAAAAAACGCAGAATCGTTTGCATAAAAACCGTTGGAAATGAGACTCCCGTGAGGTACCGAGATTGGGTTGAGAAAAATCGTCAATATGTGCACGAAAAGACAAAAGGACGAATTGGTTATATACATATTCCTGATATGATGGCAGATGGTTATTCCGAATTTCACAGATATTTTTTGGTCGAACTCGACTACGATGGTTTGATAGTGGATGTCAGATTTAATGGGGGTGGTCATGTATCAGGGCTTTTAATAAGTAAACTTGACAGAAAAAGAATTGGATACGATCTGACAAGATGGATGGGCAGTTCACCTTATCCTTCTGAATCAGTAAATGGTCCAATGATTGCCATCACAAATGAATATGCTGGTTCTGATGGCGATATTTTCAGTCATTCTTTCAAATTGATGGGTCTTGGTAAGTTAGTTGGAAGACGAACCTGGGGGGGGGTAGTTGGAATCTGGCCACGAAATTTACTGGTTGATGGAACGATAACAACGCAGCCAGAATTCTCATTTTGGTTTAAGGATGTTGGCTGGGGTGTAGAAAATTACGGAACCGACCCTGACATTGAGGTGGATATAACACCAAATGAATATGTAAAAGGCGTTGACACTCAACTTAACAGGGCAATAGAAGAAATATTAAAAGACCTTAAAAACAATCCACCGCTCAAATTGAAGTTTGGCAAACGGCCAAAAAAGACATTACCTTAGACCTGCAGCACACAAAGCCCGTTGTCCGTAGCACTGCTACCAAGAAGCCTTAATTTTTGCAGGGGACGAAAAGTGAAAATGCTAATTGACCAGAAGGGAGAAAAAAATGGAAACAGGGACAAGTCCAGTTCAGAGTTTTATCCGTAGAGCTATTCGTTGGGTGATTGTAATCCCGCTGTGGATTTGGATTGCCTTACCTAATTTCCGTTTTGCCTGGGCAGAGATTACCAGTCATGCAACGAATGGTGGTGTAGTGCTTATGCGTCTTTTCTTTTGTATTATCTTAACAGGGGTTGTATTCTTTATTGCAAATATCATTGCCGGAATGATTTTCGTCCTACCGCAGTGGCAGCGACTTGTTCTCCTTCGTCTTGGTAAAAGTGTAGGCGTCAGAGGTCCAGGATTATTTATAATACCACCATTTATCTATTCTGTTGCGCGCATCATAGATGTTCGCATCATAACCTATGAGGTGAAGGCAACAAAGACACTAACAAAGGATAATATTCCCATAGATGTTACTGCGGCTATCGAACTGGAGGTGGAAGATCCTGAAAAGGCTGCAATTGACGTGCAAGACTACTGGAAAACGACAGAGTGGGCATCCATGGAAGCATTGAAGAGTACAATCGGAAGCAATGATCTGAGACCTCTATTAAGTGAAACCGATAAGATTGCCTTGGAATTAAAAACAGAGATTGATTCACAAGCAAAAGACTACGGTGTAAATGTACGAGCAGTAAGAATCACTGATGTTGGTACACCTCCATCGCTGATAGAGGAACTTGCTGTAATTGCACGGGCAGAGCGTGCTGCAAAGGCTAAAAAGATTCAGGCACTTGCCGAGAAAAATGTGGCTGAGTCACTTGCTGAAGCTACAAGAACTCTTTCTACGCAAACAGGAGCAATGGAACTCAGGCAGATTCAGGCTATCCTTGATATTTCGAAAGAAGAGAGTAGTATGGTAATTATATATCCTTTAAAAAGTATGATGGGTCAACAGATTGCCGCTGCTACGGCTGGAACTCATACGATGAACAAAACTCCCGTTACAATTTCCCCCTCGAGTGAAGGAGATCAGGTCCCTACTAAATAAACGACGATATCATTGACGAAACGGAATTTCTTGGTGATTGTAAACTCTGAGAGTGGAACTTTGTATTTCCAGTTGTCCTTTTTGAATTCTTGACAATATCTCGTAATTTTGCTATAGTTATTTTATGGATAAGCTTCTTATAATTTTCCTTTTAATTGCGGGATATTTAGTTGGTTCGATTCCTTTTGCTGCGATAATATCCAGAATGAAAGGTGTTGATATACGAAATGTAGGTTCAAAAAATCCAGGCGCAGCGAATGTTTTTCGTGCGGTTGGCAAACCCTATGGGATAATTGTATGGATTCTTGATATGTGTAAGAGCCTTGTTGTCATGTTTATTTCCGATAGGATTTTCCATGTTCAGCTTTTCATAATTTTCCTTGTTGGGATTGCAGCGGTTGCAGGACATTGTTGGTCGATTTTTATGAGATTTAGAGGAGGTAAGGGTGTAGCAACAAGCGGGGGCGTCTTTTTATATCTTTTACCGTGGGCTTTCCCTATTGTATTAATTGCATATTTCCTAATTCAAAAAAAGGCGCGTTCAATTCCGGTTGTTGTATCAGGATTTTTTATTTCGCTTTCGTTAATTTTCCTGATTTACCGTTACGAATGGAAATGGCTGGCTCCAGGAATGGCAATTTTTCTTGTTTTAGCGGGTATTGCAAATATGGAAGCTATTAAGGAAATGCGAAGATTAGCAATGAGAGAAAAGGCAAAGTAGCCTCAGGCTTGTCTGCGAAAACAAAAGCAGAATAATCGATGTAAACGCTAAAACGATTTAAACGAAATGAATCTGCGTAATCATATATAGAATAAGGAGCTGTAATGAAAGTCTGGGCAAGGAAAGCATTTAGAATTGGGGTAGGTTCGCTATTTCCCATTATCTACTATTTTTCACCAACAAGGCTTTTTCCTTTGTGTTTTCTTCTATATTTTTCAGGGATAATAACTGTTCTGGAAATTTTAAGAAGGATTGCACCCGGTTCATACAAAGTTATGAAAGAACATTCGAAAGGAATTCTTAAAGAAGAACCTGGTTTTCTTCTTGGAACAACAAATTTTCTAATAGCTAATCTGTTTTGCATAATATTTTTTCCCAAGAGCATTGCAATCATTTCCCTATTATTCCTAACATTCGGTGATGCTGTGGCAGCACTTGTAGGAAAGAAATATGGGCGGATTAGATTCTTCCATGGGAAATCTATTGCCGGGAGTGCTTCGTTTTTTATAATCTGTTTCATCATCGGTCTAATTGCAATGCTTATTCCCTGTATCCACATTGGTTTCTTTGTAATGCTCATAGGTGCATTGACTGCAACAGTAGTTGAGTTTCTGCCTATTCCGCTTGATGATAATCTAACAGTTGCTCCTATTGCCTGCATTGTAATGCAAGTTCTATCAAGGTTTATTTAGGAATTTTCATAAAGATAGTAAGATGATAATGAAAAGGTTTTTACCCATTATAATCGTTTGTGCGGTGTTTTCTACAGCACTACAAGCACTTGCATATCCAAAGAGAAACCAGGCAATTGCATTCAAGAAAGGTATTTACTTAAATGCTTTCAGGGCTGGAGACAAGAAATACATGAAAAGAATATTAACTAAGTTCGATGGATTGATAAATACGCTTGTTATTGATGTTAAGGATTCTCATGGGAAATTGAGCTATAATTCAAAATTGAAAATCGTGAGAAAGATTGGTTCTCAGGGAAATCTTGTCAAAAACCTGGAACATTATATTGCAGGTCTGAAGTCGGATGGGTACTATTTGATAGCAAGAATAGCAGTTTTCAGAGACCCTGTGTTTGCGCGTTACAAAGCAAGAAAATACGGCGTTAAAATCAAAGGGACAAAAAAACTATTCAGAGACGAGAATGGTTTCGTCTGGGTTGACCCTTTCAGCAAGGATGCATGGAACTACAACACTCAAATTGCAGAAGAGGTTGCAGAAGCGGGTTTCGATGAAATCCAATTCGACTATGTTAGATTCCCTTCATCTGACGGTAGTTCTTCTCCTTATTTTCCCTTTCAGAAAAACAGACCTAAAGAAGAAGCAATACATTCTTTTTTGTTATTTGCACATAATGTGCTGGAGAAACAGGGAATAAACATATCCATTGCAACTTTCGGATACACCGCCTGGCACAATAGACTGCCAAGGGAAGGTCAACATCTTTACCGAATTGGCAGCGAAGTTGATGTAATAAGCCCTATGTTATATCCTTCTCATTTTGCGGATGATTTCCTAAGTAACAACGTTAAAGAGGAAAGAACCTATAATATAGTATTTCAGAACCTTCAAAGGGCAAAAGTTTTTTTAAGACATTCAAATTGTAAGCTTCTTCCTTATATTCAGGGCTTCAATTGGAAAATATCCAAGCTTGGCAAAAACTACATAGGTGTTCAGATGAAAGCGTGTGAAGATGCCGGTGTTTCAGGATGGATTGTATGGAATGCAAAAGGAGAGTATGATGATACGTACGAAGCCTTGATTAATCACAGTATAAGAATAATAGCCCCAGATACCAATCTTAAAATCAATGAAATTGTTAGTTTAAGAGAAAAAAATGAGAAAAAACATAAAAAACCTGACCTTAGAGGAATTAAAGCGATTTTACATATCTAAAGAGATAGAACCTTACCGTTCCGATCAGATTTTCCACTGGATATGGGTCAAGGATAAGTCGGACTTTAAAGAGATAACCTCCCTGTCAAAAACAGCAAGGTTGAAATTCGATACTTTCTGTGAGATACCTATTCTTAAAACCATCAAAAAATTGACCTCAAAAGATAGAACAGTTAAGTTTCTATTTGGACTTCACGATAGAAAACGAATCGAAAGCGTCTACATACCTACCAAAAAGAGAAAAACAGTATGTATTTCGACTCAGGTTGGATGTGCGCTTAACTGCTCTTTCTGTATGACAGGCAAGACGGGATTTAAGCGGAATCTTGCTGCATGGGAAATTGTCGACCAGGTCAGAAGGATACAGTCAGAGATGGGGAAGAGGTTAACAAATGTGGTTCTTATGGGAATGGGTGAACCATTACTCAACTATAATAATGTAATGAAGGGTGTAAAAATCCTCAACAGCGATATGGGAATGAACATAGGAGCAAGGAAGATTACTATATCAACCGCTGGAATTGTTCCTGGAATAAGAGCTCTTGGCAAGGAGCCATTACAGGTGAAACTCGCTGTTTCATTGAATGCAGCAACGGATAAGAAAAGAGACAGATTGATGCCTATCAACAGGAGGTATAACCTTAATACATTATTTAAGGCTCTTGAATTCTATTACGAGAAAAAGAAAAAAAGAATAACATTCGAATATGTGCTCATAAAAGGTGTAAATGATTCTATTACTGATGCAAAGGCATTAGCTGCAATAACTCAGCATATTCCCTGCAAGATAAATATTATTCCATTGAATTCGATAGGCAGCAGTTCATACAGGAGTCCCGATATGGAAAAGGTGAAGAAATTCATAGAATTTCTGTATCCCATCGCACAGGCGGTAACTCTAAGACAGAGTAGGGGAAATGATATTCATGGGGCCTGCGGTCAACTACGCTCAAAAAGATGACAGTTTAAGAGTAATCGCCGGAATGCAGAAATTGTAGTAACAGAACCAGTTACAAAAGAGAAAACTATGAAAAAATGTATAAAGGAGTTTATCAATGGCAAAAGATATTGGTAGCAGTATTTTTTCTAAACTCATAGCTGTCTGTTGTTTTGTACTTTCTCTAAATGTGTTTCTATTCTCTTCATCGAATACAGCAAGAATGGGAGCACAAATAGGAGTTGGAACCGTGGGTGCTGCCGCGGGTTTTATGGTAGGAACTGCGAATGCTTGTTGCTTGGGTTGCGTTTCGTCAGTCGGTAATCCTCATCTTAAGGACCTAAAGTTTATTTCAGGAACAATGACAACTGGTGGGCTTTTCGGTACCGTTATTGGTGGAACTGCAGGTGTTTATCTAATGGGAAATTTAATGCTGGACAGTGATAAGAGCATAGAGAATCCCTGGCAGACATTTGGCGGAACAATTGCAGTTGGTTTTGCATCCTGTGCTGCTGGATACATACTTGATTTTACTATGCACAAAATAAGAGGAGAAGATAGCGTTAGACCAGGCAGTTTCTATCTTGTAGGTCTAATGCTATCACCAATTGCCGAAACCTTTGCATACCATCAGTTTGCAGATGAGAAACAAAAAACTCCACCGATAATTTTTCAAATTGCAGTAAGTTTTTGAAAACACAGCGCGACAGATATTCAGTCTTCGAAACGGGCGCTGACCCTAATTTTAGACTTTTTGTCTCGAAAAAAGGTATTAATTTCCCAATTTCCATTTTCGTAATTTCGGCTTTTTGGTTGTATTAATTCTGCAATTTCTCAATTTCTTGGTTTCGGATTTTTCCCCTTGACTTTATCTCTATTTTTTACTATTATTTCCTTGGTGAGATGGAAGATTATAAAGTCAAAATAAATATTGGGCAGGTTATTTGTCCATCGGATGATATAAAAAGGTGATAATGGTAAGAAGGAAGAATTTGTTTTTTGATACTGCGGAAGGTATGCTAAAACTATATCATATATACCATATTATTATAGTTATATGCAAACTTGTTCATATATACAGAGATGAACTATATTAAACAGGAGGTGAAGATATGAAGTTTACCCTAACAGATTATATTAACTCGGCTTTGGCATGTGCTGAATATGACAAATTAGAAGATGGCTCATTTGTGGGACGAGTCCCAAAATGTAAAGGAGTAATTTCCTTTGCGAAATCCTTACGGGAATGTGAGGATGAATTAAGGTCAACATTAGAGGACTGGATTCTTGTAGGGATTAAATTAGGACATCATCTCCCAGTAATTAATGAAATAAACCTCAACAGGAAACCGTCTCGTGAGTCAATGGTTACCATGTAAACGAAGGGATTTCATTCGTAAGTTACATACGCTTGGATTTAATGGTCCTTTTATTGGTAGAAGACATCATTTTATGGTATACAAAGAGCACCGTCTTGCTATTCCATCAAACCGTGAATACTCTATACCACAACTAAAGATGATGATTCAAGAAGTCGGATCTATTCTTGACCGTAAAATTGCAACTGATGAATGGAATAATATTAAATAAAATTTTATAATCACATTCTGATACATATTAAAGTTTCTTTGACCAATCAAGAGGTTTTAATTTCTAATTTTCCAATTTCTCAATTTCATGATTTCGGATTTTTTTATAGTCGACCTGTTCCTATTCCCAGAGAGAATTAAACTTTATCCTTGAATTTTCGACATTTCTGTGTTAATATATGGATGCTAATGAAAAACAAAGAGGAACCTTCGGTTGTCGCAATAGTTCCAAGAAAAAAAGACTGGAAAATTCTGCAGAAGGAACATTGACAAAATTAGAGTGAATAAAGATTATTACTATCAGGAGGTGCAAAATGAAGAAAAGTGTTTTAATTCTAACTTTATTTCTTCTTCTATTTTCTGGCTGCAAAAAGGATGGGTTGGAAAATCCTCCTTCAGAACCCGGGAATTTTACACTGAAAGTTGATAACGACACCTGGTTGTACTGTGACATATATCTGCAATCGCAGTATGTCGGGACTGTTGATGCATATATGACAGCAACTATGGGGAGTTTCCAGCGGAGCGAGAGCACATATGTTAAGGCGATGTTCGGAGACAGCATCATAGATTCTATAATGGTAAATACGATGGACACAGATACATTCGGGTTTAACATTTTATCGCCGACATTCCAGCTAACTGTAAACAACCAACAAATTTCATACGGCAGCTATAAGTGGTACATCGATTATGATATTCTTGTGAATGGAGCTTCCGTTGGCAAGTGGAACGATTATTTAGGTGAATTCAAGCAAAGCGAAAATACAGGATTGTGGGCTAAGGCAGGACGCTTTCCCGATGTTCAGTCAGTGGTAGATACAAGGGGTTACAGCAATTATACCTGGAACATACAGGTTCCGATGTTTACACTTTATATTGACTGTGATTTTGCTGGAGCAGGTAGCCTTCTTGTAGACAATAAATGGAATATAGGTAATTATGATTCTTTTAAGATAACAAATATGGGTGCTTTACCTCAATCTGACAGCACACATCTCGTTGCATATCCATTTGATTCACTGTATTCACCTATCGCAGTTATTGTCAATACAGATGGAATATCTTCCTACACATGGCATCTGGTGCAGTAAGAAGAAACTTCAGAAAAGGAGAGAGATGGAAAAACAAAGATTAACCGTTTGCTTTGCGGATTTGACCAATTTTAGACTGCTTGTTGAAACTGCTGGTATTGAAAGAACATACGAATACTTGCAGGAGGCATTTAAGATTGCCGGTGATAAAATCATACAATATGGTGGAACAATACGTAAATACATAGGAGATACAATCCTTTTCACATTTGATGAGCCAGGTAATACTGTTAAATCTGCAAATGAAATTGCCGGTTATATCAAGGAAGTCGGGGAGATATCGCTGCGCTTCAACATAGGAATTGCAGCTGGTGAAGTTCTGCTCGTAAAACTCGGACATCCTTCATTTCTTGTTGAAGATATTCTTGGAAGAACAGTGAACGAAGCTGAAATGAATGTTAAGAAGGCGCGTAAGAGTGAATCAGGCGTTGCCTATTGCAAAGAAACCGAACAATTACTTGAAAAATAGGGGAGAGGAGAAAACACATGAAACCTAAAAGACTCATAACGCTAATTTTAGGTATATTGCTTGTTCTATTGGGCATAGTGGGCATCATAAAAGCACCAAATCCGGGGTCAGTTATTCCTATCCTTGTAGGAATTGGTCTCGCGTTTCTCAGTTGGAGGCAAAGTCGAATAGGGTTGATTGTTTTTGGTCATACCTGCATAGTCCTTGGATGTTTCCTTATAACCTGGGGTATATATCTAGTTCCCTATTCAAAACCCATAATGTCACATATTTTCGGTCGTCCTCTCTTCTGGGGGTTTTTCTCGCTTTTTGGAGGAATCTGCGCCAATTATCACGGTTTCTGCAAGTGTATTAGAGTAAAGTCAAACTGATTGAGACTAAGTATCTTCTATACATACAGTTAGTGGGCTAATACGGGCGTAAATGGTGAAGAAGTGGTGGCGTTACCGCAGAAATAAAGGAGGATGAAATGAGCAATATTGACAAAATTGGAGATGTCCTCGGGAAATTATATGATAGATATATAATGCGGGACCTTGCACACGCTTTTGCGGGTGCTTTCATTTTGGTCGTAGTTGCATATTCTTTTGATCAACACCTAGTTTTCTTCTGTTTTATTTCTAAAAAACTCCTGAATTTCATTATTTTTCTATTCTTTTCATATTTCATAGGGTTAGTTTTGGTGGAAATTCCGGCATCCATTTACAAAAAAAAATGGTCTAGAATTATGAAAAGTGACCACAATACAGACTTTCCAAAAATAATGAAGGCAATTGAAGATAAATATGGATTCGACCCTTTAAGACTAATCGAAAGATTTGAATACCTAAGGCGTATTGGATCTTCTGTTTGCGCAACTGCTTCCATTAGTTTAATTATTATTATATCGAAATGGATATTTTGTTGTTATGGAAACAAAGATATTTCTGTGGTAGTAGGAATCATTTTTGTAATCATCTCAAGTCTTCGTCTATTTCAGAGAATGCATTCTCGAATAGAAGATGCCAAGTCCTATTATATTAATCAATTAGAGAAAAATAAGGAACCCTCCCGTAACAATTAGGGGAAGGAGAAACCATTGTTAGTGCAAATGCACAGTTTATTAAAGTGTAATCGAGTAGTTGACATAATATATCTTATCGGACGTTGTATATATTTCAATTTATTTCCAATTAAGATCTGGCAAAACTTCTTAGCATAACGGTTCATTAAGTTTTCGCACTCAAATACCATGGGCACCGTCCCCAAATGTTCGATTACTTCAACAATATTAGTTTCTTTGTGCTAGCAAACCCGTTTGTTATTAATTGGTAGAAGTATTGGCCACTTGAAACCTTATTTCCGTTTTCATCTTTGCCATCCCAGATAACCACATATCTTCCAGATGATTTTTTGTTATCAACAAGCGTCCTGACAACTTCACCCAGTGGATTATATATCCTTAACTGCACCTGTGATGCATTTGAAATGGAGTACTCAATGCTTGTTTGATTAATCGAGGGATTAGGTATATTCTGCGATAGTAAACTAATAGATGGAACCGTCGTTTTGGTTTCTTCGAGACCTACATAACTTATATAGGTCAAATCCACATCATCAAACCATATTGACGCAGTATCTCCAGATGCAAACAAGCCAATATGTCCCTGAGATAATGCATCACTTGCATCGGTGATGTCACCCGTCCACTTTGGAGTTCCATCCCACCAAACTGACACAGTAAGGGTAGGTGCAGTCCCAGTTATCTGAAGCTTCATAGTATGATAATACTCTCCTACTCCTTCGTTTTCATAAAAGAGCACCTGTTGACCTGCACCATCATCATATGCAATCATAACAACACTATCTTGAGCAACCTGCCAGGCAATAAAACGTCCATTGTCTGATACCCTTATTATACCGTATGTAAAAGCACCACCAGTGGTTTTCCTCGTTGAAATAAATTCGCATGTAAAGTCAGTAACCGCTCCTACCGGTGAATAAAGTACACCCCCTCCAAAATTGGCAGACTCGAAAGTACAGTGGAGTTCACCACTTTCCACATTCCAATCAAAGTGTTCACCCATAGCCATAGGTTCCAGCCAACCATAATAATTCCCGTCATCAAAATTATCGGTGAAACTGGCTGACCTTAAGCCTGCTGAAATAAAAAGAAAGATTATGAGGAATAAGCCGAACTTCTTCATTCTGCCTCCTTCTTGATTTAAGGTTTAATTTTTTATCTAACCAATAACAATTTTTTTGTTGATGTGTATTTGTCTGTGTTGAGCTTCAGAAAATAGACACCACCAGAAACTTCCTCTCCCCTATCATCCCTTCCATTCCAAGATACATCAGTGCCAAGTGCCAATTGCCAAGTCCCCAGTGACAATTTTTTCACCAACCTTCCATCCAAATCATAAACACAAAGGTAAGTTGGAAACTGGGAAACTGGGAAATTTCTGTTTTCCATTTTCGTAATTTCGGGGATTTGCAATCTTATTTCTACTTTATTTGTGAATGGGTTGGGATGAACTATTAATTTAATATCCGCAATTTTAAATTTCGTATTTTCTGTCTCTTCAACACTTACAGGATTAGTAAGCCATGGGTCATAATTCACGTACAAACTCACCGAGTCACCTGTTCCAGGACCAAAACCACCAGGACCGCTTGGATTTCCCCACCAGTTATTTGTGGCATCTATAGTGAGTGTTGAATCCGTATTTATAACACCATAGCCGGTATTGCCTGTAATATTATTGTAATGTATTATCGGGTTCGCTAAATCCCTTGAAAAGATACCATCCCCATTGTTATTGCTAATGATACAACTGTCAATAGTGGGGGAACAACTTGAAATCGCACAGTGAATCCCGGCACCCTCGTTTGCTGTGTTATTCGATATTGTATTATTTATAATGGTTGGTGCACAAACAACTCCTATATTTGTGCCACAGAAGATACCTCCTCCTTCAATAGCCGTATTCATAGTAATTGTATTGTATGAGATTAACGGTGAAGATTCGATAACGAGAATACCACCGCCAATCGAAATGTTATTGATATTACCTGTAATGATGTTATTTGTAATAATGGCATTACCCAAATAAGAGCAATAAATGCCTGCACCAGCAGTAGATGTATTATTACTAATAATATTGTCGGTGATAAATGGTATAGATTGGTCACAGTGGATAGCCCCACCTATAGCAGCATTATTCTCTGTGATAGTATTATTCATAATAGAAGGTGAACTATTAGAGGAGCAGTTTATACCACCGGCATAAGTCGCATCCCCATGTGTAATCGTAAATCCCTTAATTATTGTTGTAGAATCAAGTCCTACATCCATTATGATAACTTCTGCAATGTCACTACCATCAATTATTGTTGTATCACGACCATATTCGCTTATGAGGTCAATCCCCTGCGTGTTAGGCCAAATTATATTCTCAAAATATGTCCCGGCTGCAACAAGAACTGTATCATTTTCAGAACAGGAATCCAACCCTGTCTGAATAGTGTTGAGTGTTGAATCAGGATGTACATACCAGGTATTGCCATAACTTGTATTAAAAAGGGTCAAGACTAATATCATTCCGATGAACAAAATGTAATTTTTCATCTAAGCCTACCTTTTTTGTAATTTGGTTAGAAAATAGCAAGAAGTACAATGTTGCGTAATCATTATAGAATGTTTTCAATAGTTGTCAAGGAAAAAATACGATTCAGCAATGGAATACTATCACATATACGGAGCGACCCCGGTTACACTGAGAATAACTTTACCTTTTGTTTATGGGTAACAATGATAGGAGTGTTCTAAACTGCTGAAAATCGTGGAACAAACAAAAAGGGCAGACACATAGTCTGCCCCTATATTTATTCGCAGGCTAAAGCCTGCGGCTACCTTGTAAAGAATTAAAATTTGAACTTTTGAGAAAGTCCATGTATTCCAACTGGAGCCTTCCACCAGTTTCCCTGGAGTGCCTGGATTAAGCCAATTATGGACATTACTGCCATAAAAAGCAGCCCCAATACCCCTATTATCCATCCAATAAAAGGTATGATAAATAAGATGTAAAGAACGATTTCAATAATGAAGTATACGATTCCCTGTTTTGCATGGTGCATACAGAAAGCATTATCCTTCTTTGCAAGTAATGGAACGAGGAAAAGAATGCCAAAGTATGATAACCAGGCAAGCTGTTTCCCTTCTTCTACCACCTTATCTCCCGTTGCAGGTTTCTTAGGTTCAGGTTTTACTTCTACTTTTTTTGCTTCTTCCTTCTTCTCTTCAGCCATATTTACACCTCCTTATTCTTAAGTTTATAATCTAATAACATTTTTTTTCTAATGTGTCAAGACTTATTTTCGAACGAGGTTTTTCCCGTGAATAAGATAGCTTTCTTTAGAGTTACATATTATTAATAATATGAGAAAGTTTGACTTTTATTTTTTCTTTATTTATCCCCAAAAGTTTATTATCTATTGCTCCATTGACCTCTTTGCTCTTGAAGTACATTTTTATTTTTTGTTTGTTAATTTCTACCTTGATGGGAAGTCTATCTTTCCGGTTTAACCACACCTTAAGTTCTTCCGGCCTGGATTTAACAAGTTCCGTGTTAAAATTTTCTTCTCCAATTATGACTTCTCTCTTCCCGACTTTGTGAAGTTTTAGCTCTCCTTGAGCAAGGCTAACTTCTATGGTATCAACTCCATCGAAATCTATGTTCATAAGATAGAATGGAAGTGTTGTAATATCCTGAAGCGGGTATTTTCTAAATATTGTGTCTATCTCTTGTTTGTTCTCAACATTTTGTGAAAATATGGCCATTTTTCTATCAGGAAAGAAAAGCTCTCGACCATAGGATGTTTTGCCAGTTCTATCGATTTTGGTTTCAATAAGTAAAGGTAAGAAATTGTCGGTTGCATAAATGCTAGCATTAAGGTTATAAATATTTCCAATAAAGTGTGTATTATATGTTATAAAATAGATATTTGTGACTAGCGTTCTTACTGCTTTGATGCTATCTGGAATTACTTCGACCAGTGAATCGGCTTGTAATTCTATTGCTGAGTCTCCAGAGATTTTCTCCTCTGTGCTGTCAATCACAGTTTCACTATTGGTGGAATCCACCAGAACTGCCTTAAGTGTTGAATCGCTCATTAAACAGTCGGTTGAAACGTACAGTGTCTCATATTTTGCAAAAGAGGCAATTTTACCGTAGAACTGTATCCTTGCATCGCCCTTGAGAATACCCCCGAAAGTAATCTTGTAATTCAGCGTCTCCCCCACCTTCATTTGCCCATTTATGTTTAGGGCGGAGGACAGCATAATGACCAATAATACAAAAGGTAGCACAACCCAATTTCCTGACTTCATAACTCTCTTCATTTTAGTTAAGTTTTAATACCTCTTAAAAGTAAGGATGTCAAGTTTTTTCGGCAGTAAACTCATTATATTTATTTCTTAAATATTCAAAAACTGCTAATGCGGTGTTCTTCCCAAAACCTTGCACCTCTTCGATTTCTTTAACAGACGCTTCTTTAAGCTTTTTAAGTGAGCCAAAATGCCTTAGAAGTCGTTTCTTCTTTATTTTTCCTATTCCTTCCAGGTTATCAAGAACCGATTCTCTTAATGATTTTTTGTGCAATTTTCTGTAGTAATTTATGGCAAAGCGATGTGATTCGTCCCTGATCCTTTTGAGCAGTTTCAAGGCGGGTGAGTCGACAGACAGAGAAACGATTTTATTTCTTCCAAGATAAATGTTTTCAAATCTTTTTGCAAGTCCTATAACGGGAATATGTATATTCTTCACCTTGAGCAAGGAGATTGCAGCATTCAACTGGGCAAGACCTCCGTCCACGATTAGTAAATCAGGTTTTTTATCCTTTTTCTTAATAATTCTATTCAATCTTCTATTTATAATCTCTTTCATCATTGCAACATCATTAATTTCTTTTACTGATCTTATCCTGTACTGTAGATAGCCGCTTTTCACAGGCAATGCGTTAACGAAAAGCACAGAACTCCCAACAGCGAATTTGCCCATTATATTCGATATGTCAAACGCCTCCATTCTTACGGGTAGAGTTTTCAGTTTTAGCACCCTACCAAGTTCTTTAACTTCTTGTGAGATTTGTTTTCTCTTCCTTACGCTCAGTAACTCCGCAATAAAAACCTGTGCATTCTTGTTTGCCATTTTAAGGATCGAAAGTTTTTCTTTCTTAACATTTTTCTTAAGAGTCACTAAGTACTGAGCCTTTTTTGAAAGCCAACTTTCAAGTAATTTTTTGCTTGATGGCATTTGAGCTAATATAATCTGCTTCGGAATATAGGTTTTTTCTCGGTAATAATTGGACAAAAATGTCTCGATAGCACTGTTATTATCTGACAGACCATTCATAAAATAATGGTATTGATAGACCAATTTTGCATCTCTGACTTCCTCTACTACTATGCAGAAATCATTTTTTTCTCTGGCAAGACCTATAACATCCATGTTCTCCTTTTTCGACAAAACAACCTTTTGTCTATTTTTGATCTTCTCCAAAGCCAATAGTCTATCTCTGATTTCACTTGCTTTCTCGAATTCCAGATTATTACTATGGTTTTTCATCGACTTTTCGAGCTGTCTCTCGACCTCGTTCTGTTTTCCTTCGAGAAATTTTATGAAATTATTGACAATTATTCTATACTCTTCGGATGATATCTTTGAAATGCAGGGTGCCGAGCAAAGACCAATGTGATAATCAAGACAGTCTTTTCCCGGGAGTTTCTTTCCGCAATTTCTTAGAGGGAAAAGTTTTCTCCCAGTTTTTATTGTTTTTTTTACAGCCCTAACGTCTGTATATGGACCAAGGTAAAGCGCACCGTTCCCCTTAATAGTTCTTGTTGGGAAGATTCTGGGAAATTTTTCACTAATTGTAACTTTTATATATGGAAATGTCTTATCATCCATGAGTTTTACATTGTATGCAGGTTTATGCTGTTTTATCAAAGTTTGCTCAAGAACTAAAGCGTCGATTTCCGACTGTGTAACAATGAACTCTATTTTATGTACTTTCGACATCATTCTTGCTGTTCGTTCATTAAACGAATAATCTTTGGTGAAATAGGAAGAAACTCTCTTTCTCAAATTTGATGCTTTTCCGATATAGATAATTTTTCTTACAGCATTTAACATCAAGTATACACCGGGATTATCGGGAATTTTTGCGGTTAGGTCTCTCTTCTTCAAAGTTTATTTACTCAGAATGTCTTATTCAATCTTAGGCATATAGGGCATTATGAACAGGATGTTTTCATTTTCGAATACACTGTACCTACCCATATCTGTCACAACATCAAGTATTTCGTCAGGCAAGTGTGAGTGCAAATCAGAAACCCCGGAGTTTAAAAGACCAAACAGGTTGAAGAATTTATACTTAGGATATATCTCCATTCCGACCTTTGAGTCTTTGGATATCCCCGCTTTTAATTTCGCAATTCTGATTGCCTCGCTCAAACCACCTATCTCATCGATGAGACCGATACCTTTTGCTTGATTTCCTGTCCATATTCTTCCTCTGCCAACTGAATCCACTTTTGCAACTGGAATGTCTCTTCCTTCGGCAACCTTCTCTATAAAGTCAAGATAGAATTCTCTAATGTCAAGTTGGAGTTTCTCTCGTTCATCATCGGTGAAGGATTTTGTGGCTGAGAACATAGCAGCGCGCTTTCCCCTTTTGTTTGTTTCGAATCTTAAGCCAATTTTCTTATAGAAATTTTCAAAACTGAATTTTCCGCTTAAAACACCGATTGAACCAGTAATTGTCCCTTCATCGGCAAGAATAATATCTGCTGCACAAGCAATGTAGTAACCACCAGACCCAGCAACATCCGACATTGAAACTATGAAGGGTTTCCTACTTTTACCTTCCGTGGTTCTCTTAACCTCTCTCCATATTACATCCGATGCAAGTCCCGAACCCCCTCCGCTGTCTATCCTTAACACTATGGCTTTAATACTCTTATCCTTTCTTGCAGACCTTATTGCACTGATTATTGTTTTTGAACCCATAAGGCTTCCGGCAAGAAAATTGCTGCCACTTTTTCCCGAGACTATATTGCCTGTGGCATATATGATTGCAATTTTGTCTGCTGGTTCTGTTTGCCAATCATATACATACGATTTGCTCGAAATGTATTTTTTGAGAGAAACAAGTTTTGTTCGCCCCTTTCTCAACCTCTCCCCTACTTCGTCTTCATACAGCAACCTGTCTATGAGATTACGCTCTTTGGCTTGCTTTGCGGAAAAGGGACCCTGGTCTATTAAGTGTTTCAGGTGCTGAACATTCATCCCTCTTGTTTGTGCAATAGTCCCGGTTAATTGGTCAAAAAGGTCATCAAGTATTGCGTTTGTAACTTCCTTATGAGCGAGAGTCATACTATCCTGTGTAAAAATATCTGAAGCTGACTTGTATTTTCCAATGTGTTCAAGTTCGGCTTCAATCCCGACTTTATCCAGGGTCCCTTTGAAAAATGGAACCTGGGAAAATAAACCCGTAAGGAACAGCTCACCTGAAGGATTCATAAAGAGTGAATCTGCAACCGTTGCAAGGTAGTAGCCCGTGTTTCCAAGAGTTTGAGCGTAACAGTAAATTGTTTTCCCCTTTTTCTTGCATTCAGATAAAGCTTTCCTTATTTCCTGCAACTTCGCAAAACCACATTCAGGTCCTTCCATTACTAAATAAATACCTTTTATTTCAGCATCATCGGCAATTCTTTCAATATTATCAAGTATTTGTTTTAAGGTTGTCTCCCTCTTGGATAAGATACCTGATGGTCTTCTCTCTTCGATGATGTTACCCGAAAGAGTGAAACTGACCCAATATTGCTTTTTGCTCTTGAGAACTGTTCGATACCTGTCAATGCTAAAGTGCGTTGCTGTTTTCCCGGCAGCAAAATTACCTTTATCATCGAAATTGCCGTAACCCATAATCCCGAAATTTCTCAGATTTAATCCCAAACCAACTCCAAAATTATCTTCCGAATAGTGTCCACTGATAGTTATACCATTAATAAGTTCCAGGTTAGCACCAAGTGTAAGGTTTAGATCCTCCCCATAATCTATTGTTTCTGTTTTATAGTATGAACCATCGAAAGAAACTGTAAATCTGTTTCCAAATGGTCTGACTGCAAAACCCAGGTTATATCGAGGGAACAACTCATCCGGATAGTTAATATCATTTGCAGTAACACCAACGGAAACAAAGTTCAAAGGTCTGTAAAGAAAACCCAGGTCCCATTCAGAACCTCTCTTGCTTTTTGTGAACCAGCGATAGCCCGAGCCCAGGTAAAGATTTCTGCCAATTTTAGTACCCGTTGAGACGGTAAAGGCATTATAATCGTTTTCTCCAGAAAGCAGGCTTGAAAATCCAATTCTACCTGTTCTGAAGTATAGTTGAGTCTCATTTACTGCACCATTTGTGTCAAAAGGAGAAATGAGACAACCTTCAAAGGTTCTGCTAAAACCCAATCCTGCGGGGTTTACGATTATTGATAATGCATTGTCCGTTGTTGCAACGGATTCAAAAGAATGGAGAAATGGAACAGAAAAAAACAGAAAACCGAAAATCATTAAAAATTTTTTCATCACTACTCCTTTTTTTCAAGTTTTCCTAAATCTACCATACTATTTTTGCGGTTACTTTCTGAAAAATGCTATCCTGAGTCCTTAACGTTATTAATGCGTTTCCCGAATTTACGGAATTTACTTTGGAAATGTAATTCTGAATTCATTTCAGAATCTGAAACCATAGATGCTGAACCAAGTTCAGCATGACATAACCCGCTTTGTTTACGTAATGAAATAGAAAAATGTTTTTCCATAATCTTATTCCTATGGGTTTGCCCACTTGAAATGATAAAAGACCATTTGTTTTACCATCTCAAAAGGGCTGCGATGCCGCCCACACTGTCAAGTTCCTTGCTTGTCTTAATGAATTTGACTTCACCATTCTGATTCCACAGATTTTCTATGATTTCATCGATTATGTCGGGAACCTTAACCACCTTTTTACCGCAAAAATCGCACTTTGCAATTTGTTTTAGATACGGCGTCTCACAATTAGAACAGATGAAACCTGGAACAACCAAATTGGTTTTAACCAGTAACGTGTGAATTCTTGTCTGTCTTAGCATTTTAACTATATCCGAAAATCCGCTTGAAACCAAATGCTTCTTCCCTTTTCTATCAAGAAATAGCTTGAGATATTTCATTGATTGTTTGGTTTCGAAGTTGTTAATGATTTTTTGAGCCGATGAATGTATTTCGCTTACCGGATCATCCAGACTTCCCTGAACCTGTGCGACTATGATTTTCTGTAAAGAACTGTGCAACATATGTTTGAATGAATGAAGCGCCTCCAATGAACCACCTATTATTAGATGGTCAAACTTTTCTACCTTATAAAGTTCATGTATAATATCACTTATATTCTTTAAGTGCTTTGCAGAACGGTTCTTAATGTGTCTTTGAAATCTGGATTGAGACCACCCGCCCTGCTTGTGCTTCCCGGGCACTGCTTCGTCCAAAATCTCATTTCTTTCATTCATTACCCCTGTATATATGCTAAATAATCTTGCTCTCTTGCTGTCTACGTAAACAATAAAGTATTTTTCGTTTTCCTCAAGAAATCTAACGAGGGGTCTTGTATATGGGTCTCTATCAATGATAAATCTGCTCCTCACTCTTCTCGGCAGAGTATGCACCTGCCACAATCCCAATCCTGTTGATGCAAATACTGCAATGGACTTTGATTTGTGCACATACTCATATTCTATGAAATCGTTGATTTTCTGACAATCCTTGGCTATGAGTTTTCTCTGGTTATCGTCGAATTTGGAAAGATGGGATGTTCCCTGCTTTATAAGGCTTTTGGCAAGAGTTTTATACTGCTTCTGAGAGCTAAGTGCTGGACTGATTCCTAAGTATAGGCTAAGAATGGGATACTTTTCAGAAGAGGTCTTCATCAATTTCTGAATTTGTTTTACCGTTATCATTAAATTACCCTCCTAAAGTGCTTTACATAGTTTTTATTGATTGATAAATCCTTACCATACATTCTTATTATAGTAAACTTTTTCCAAAAGTCAACAGGTTTTTGAAAATTTATTTTAAAAAGTAATTGAATTTTCTCCTTATTTATGTTACTGTAATTTAAAATAAAGGAGGATCTATGTATCAAAGAGACGAACAGAAAGTGGGGAACTACAGAACAAAATTGTCTTCAATTCAAAGTGACATAACGAACCTTAAAAGGAAATATCTTTTCGATGATGTTTTCGGGAATATTCGCGACATTGAAAGGAAACTCGTTGGAATTGAGAATGGAATAAGAACCATACGGCAAAAAGGTTTTGTTTACGGAAATGAATGGGATAAAATGGTATCCGACTACAAAGGAGAATTCCCGCGAATCAAGTCAAGCATTCAAACGGAATCAAATAATATAGCAAATGTTCACTCATTTACTTTGAACCAGATGCTCTCTGAAATAAACTCAATTAGTTCGGATTTTGAAAGGAATCCTACAAATTACTATTCACATGTCGATTCGATGGAATCAAGAATTTCTCCCATCAAATCACTAATAGAAGATGCAGGTAACAAGTTGAAAACAATGATAGAGCCTATGGAAGAGAAATTGGATGTATTGGATAAAAGGATAAAGAGAATCGATAATGGTTTCGAGCACATTGAAAAAGCTTCTTTTAAGCTGTTGAAAGGTGAAAGCCTTGTAGATGCCTGGGATGCCCAGTATCTAAAAGAACGGAAAAAAGGACCAAAAGGTATCATTTTTTTGACCGATAAAAGATTCAGATTCGAGCAGAATGAAGATGTTGTTGTATCAAGACGATTTCTTGTAGTAACGAAAAAAGAACACAGACGGAAATTACTTATCGATGAACCTGTTGGTTTAATAGCCTCATCCAGAGACAGTGAAAAAGGTTTCTTTCTTGCCCGTAAGGAGATGCTGAATTTACAATTCGAACAGGGTGCAAAACTAAGAAAGGCAAGCTTCAGAACAAGTATCGATTCGAAGCAGGTCGATGATATTCTTGATTCAGTAATAACCGGAGGAATATCATCTACTATGACAAGTGAAGCTACTAAAAAGGAAAAGCAAGAAAAGCCACTTCCTAAAATAGACAAATGCCCCGCCTGTGGAGCAAGTTTCACCAAACCGATCGTCAAGGGAATGACTCATATAAAATGTGAATATTGCGGGAAAGTAGTGTATTTTTAGAAAAGTAAATGAAAACATTTGTATGATTCTGTTCTTAATTGTCAAATAGCCAGGAAAGATATTCCTTATTTTTCCAGTTTATCAATGAAATCCCGATACCTGAATAATGCGCTATTATATTTTGGGTATATGATTCAAGTATTTTACCCGCTTTATCGAAGTCCTCATCTTTTTCATAGAAGAAATATTTGGCTGGCATATCATAGTAATGTCCGTCACTTGAACAAGGATAGGGAATTTTACCGGAATTAGGAAATTGAAACTGTTCGAGATTGACTTCGCTTAATAAAGTATCCAGAAAATCCTCGCATATCCATGAGGTTTCCGTAGTCGTTCCACACAGGTAAACAAGTGAATTAGGTGGATAACGCCAGAACTGATAAAACTTAGGTTTAGTAAATTCTGGTGACACATTCCCAGAAATCTTAATGGAGGAATCGGTAACAGTGAGAACATATGCATCTACAACACCTTTGTAGGTAAAATAGAGTGAATACTCTCCTTCAGGAATATCCAAAAATGATGTATAATGGGCAGGTCCCAAAGCAGTAAGACAAATCTCAGGAATATATATACCCAAAAAATCAACTGAAACTATATTACCATCCACTATTACGTCACATATTATTGACCAGTTACAGCAGGGGTATATTTTCTCTGTGACCATCGATAGCATTATACTTGGTTCACTAATTGAGCTATAGTCTCGATAGCCTTCCTTGACACTGAATATTATATTGCCTTCTATCGGTTTGGATTCCTCGGATTTGAAAATGCTGCAACCCAGAAAAACGAAAAGAGAAGAGGCAAATAAGAAAAGAAACAAATTTTTTATTTTAAATAAGGTTTTCATCTTTTCCCCCTATCATGCGATTTCACAAAGTCATTCCCTGTTATTATTGATTTTCTCTATACTCACTCGTTCATTTTAATTCGATTAGTATACGTATTTTTACTTTTTATCCTTTTTCTATAAGCAACTACAATAGCAATCAAATATGCAATAAAAACAACCGCCCATCCATATTGTATGTTTCTACCTGCTTGATAATAAAAATAACTCGACAAACCTGCAAAAGTTGCATTTATAATATTTAAAATAAGGTTTGTGTTAAATGGATGTTTTTTTTCGAAAAAAGAAGCACCTATGTTTAATATAGCGACCAAAATACTTGAAACTCCAATAAATATTAAATTGTTCTCTAAACAATCAATGCCACTTGCAAAAAATGCAACTCCTGTAAGAATAAGAAATATTTTAGGATTTTTCTTTCTTATTTCCATTGTTTCCTACCTTTTATAAAAAACATTTAAGAATTTTCAATTCAAAAGTTTATCCTTTATTTAACTTTTATTTCAAAGTAATTAGTTCAAAAGTCACAATTGCCAATATTGCTCCTAATCCGCTTGCTATAATATCATAATAGTTACAAATTTTACTTACTCCCCACAAAGGCTTTAGTTCTTCAATCGCCATCAATAGAAATGCCATAAAAGAACCCATATAGACAATAAGACGTCCATATTTTGGTGCTTTTATAATAACTGCATTCATAAAAAAAATACTAACAATATATGCAGCAATAAAATTCGGAAAACTTCCGGTTAAAATCTTCATAATTGGCGTATGACTATATAACGGTCTTATAATTTCCTTATTCAAAGAGATTAGTCCAAATAATAAAGCAAACAAAAACAAATTAACAACTATAATTTTCTTTTTGTTATTCATTTCATTTTTCATTTGGTTTAATATAACTTAATTCAGTTGTGTTCACATTTTCATTCGTTTTTTCTAATAGGGCATAACGGTCTCGGGATAACGAAGTAGGATGCTTTTAAATATCGTAAACATTTTAACTGAACATATTCTCTACAATGTTTATAAATTGTTAAAGCAATCATCACCAATTTCGTTTATCCCGTGTTAGCCGTATTCATTCAAAGACCAAGCTTTGTGATTACAGAAAACAAATTATTCAAACCATCCACTCCTGAGTGTACAAATACACAGGGGATCAAATTCCTTGTTCTTTCCCAGAGTACTCCAAACATAATTCCCATAAATGTCTGCAAAAAGAATGCTCTGCAAAAAGCTTCCACGATTGTTATTCCGGGGTACCATTGCATAATACCATGAATATGACCTAACCCGAAAATAAGTGAAGTAATTAAAACTCCGCTAATACTTGATTTTAATAAATATGATATCCTGGTTTGAATAAATGCTCTGAAAAAAAATTCTTCCGAAAAGCCCGACATCAGAAAATAGTAAATAAAAGATGAAAATAGTCCGATTCCAACCTGCTGAGCGCCATACTTTCCGCTAAGAATTTCACTACCTGTATTACCAACAAAAAAAGCGCTTGGAATAGCCAATGCCAGAAAAATAATAAAACCGACCCAAAGATTTTTTTTCCATTCTTTGCTTTTAAGACCCATGGACGCCAGTGAATTCTTTCGAAACTTCAAAAATAGAAAAGGTAAACCTACGAATATTATTGTTTTCTTTATAATCATTCCAATATTCCATTTATCTCCAAAGTCAATTTTTGGCAAAGGTAGATAATCCCAGATAATAAGAATCAGGAGCCCAATTATAAGTTCAAATCCGGGCCTTTTAATTTTGATATCCTGAATTGTTATCTTTTTTGTCAGATCAACTATCCACCAGCAAAGGAATAATATACCAATGCTTAAACCGATATAAGTTAATGCGTTTTCCGGTTCATTTAAGAAAACTAACACAAGCGCAAAAATATAAATTGCAATAAAAACTAATACTGTCGGTGTTTTCAAGTCTTCTTTTTTAAAAAACACTTCTTGATTCATTATTTTTAACCTCAATTAAAATTATTGCAGCTAACGTTTCGCAAGTACCTGAATTTGGCGACCAACGGTAGCCAATTTGTGCGAAACGAAGTGAAGCTGGGTACTCGTTGTTACATCAAGTGTTCCGCTCCTTCTTTAATGCTTACAAACGTAAATGGATGTACTTTGTGTAAACTAAAACAGCTTAAGTCTTACCATTTTCTTTAAATTTATTATAGCATGATTCTTTAAACCCTTCAAGTTTTAAAATAAGATCATTCATCCAGTCAGGATTTTTATCATCTATTGTAAGATCAATAGATTTTTCTAACTTTTTGTAAGTTATAAAATTATGATATTTATAAAATCCGGGGATTTGATCAATTTGTTCATCCGAAATATGCTCCATTTCTCTATAACCTTTGATAAACTGTAAAAACTTTTTATCATTAATATTTACTTTTTCACCTTCATCAAAGAGGTCGCTTAATGCATAAGCAATATCCGCTACAAACCAAGAATAAATAGCATCATCAAAATCTATGATATATAATCCATTATTCGACCATATTATATTATCTAACTCAAAATCATAATGGATTATTCCATAATCATTGTCATTTTTTGTAAGCGTTTTCATCCAAGCTCTAATACTTTCTATCTCCTTTGTTTCAATTTCATCCTTTGGTGGATATTGAATAATTAAATTCTCAAAAAGTTGCTCATGTGTTTTTCTTTTTATTTCAAGCGTACTAGGGATTTCTTTGATTACTTTGTGAAGCTGACCTAAAGATTTTCCCCATTTTAAAAAACCATTTAATTCAAGATTATCTAGTTCTTTCTGTTTACCGTATATGCGTTCGAAAACAACAGTATAAAAAGTACCAAACGATGCTGTCGAGGTCCAGAAGAATTCCCCAGTTGGGGTCAGGATAATTCCCCAGTTAGGGTCAGAATAATTCCCCACCTGGGGCCAAAAGAATTCCCCACCTGGGTTCAGAGGAATTCCCCAGTTAGGTCCAGAATAATTCCCCACTTTTTCTCAAAATATGTTAT
>Ga0315554_1000210_pt1 | contig 32718 bp, 27 predicted proteins | sample SalMarSW160370MG_FD_202114 | JGI IMG/M metagenome (GOLD analysis project Ga0315554, IMG submission 202114) | Salt marsh sediment microbial communities from the Plum Island Ecosystem LTER, Massachusetts, United States - Salt Marsh Sediment SW1603-70 ...
ATCATGGGCGTTGACTTCGGCGATAGCCGTATCGGCGTGGCCCTCAGCGACCCCCTCGGGATTATGGCTACCCCCCTGAAGATTATTAATAGAACAGAAGAAGAAAAGGACATTAGTGCTCTTATTGACATAATAAATGAGAACGAAGTTGGCAGCGTTGTGATAGGATTACCGATATCCATGGACGGCACCCTCGGTAAGCAGGCGGAAAAGGTAAAAGAGTTTGCCGGGGAACTGGGTAAAAAGATTGATATCCCCGTGGAATTCAAGGACGAGCGGTTATCGACGGTAGTCGCTAAAAACCTGGTACGGGAAGCCAGAAAGACCGACCGCAAGACCAGGTACGATGCGGCGGCGGCGGCGCTTATCCTGCAGAGCTACCTCGATGCTAACCCCGGACCCTCCGCACCCCTGGATGGATCCGATTCTTAGATGTAATAGAATGCCGGTGACTCGCTATTTATAAAACTTTCAGTTTTTTTGTTGATTTACGGCGCTCTTTCCCGGACCTCCTCTCAAACGTGCATATATTCATTATCTATTATTAGCCATTTCAACAGGGGGAGTTTTATTAAGAGGGATTTGTAAACGCAATAGGTATCCCATAAGACTACCTATATGAAAGGCCACCATGACATGACTTTTAATCAGGGTGTCAGAACACTAGATCAACCGACACCGTGATTTTATTGTTTTTAGGAGAAACGGTCAATCCATAGGACGGGGAGTTCGAGTAGCGTCGAACTCCATCGTACCGTATATCTACACCTTATCGTGGTATATCATTACTTTTAAAACAAAGGCGAGCATACGTTATCAACTTCAGTTGATAGCCACTACACAAATATTGGGATATTTACCTATATAAACATCAATACTGCCATGATGAAAGATGTAGGAAAAGGTAGAAAATGATATTGACATAGCATAAAAATTTTATTATACTCTCGCTATCAGAAATATCGCGATTTTAGGTTAGAAGGTTGTGTTGGTTGGGGAAGACAAATTAAATACCTTAAAATCCCGCCCCTTTTTCCTTCTGTTTACTATAGTAATTATTTTAGTATTACTATTCGGCAACATCGTGTCAACTTTAGAACCAAAGGCGATGGCTGCCGAAGAGCCCACCGAAATATCTCTGGCCGGATTACCCTCTAAAGGAAATCCTAAACTTGATTCAGCTTTAAACTCAGTGCTTTCAGCAAAAACCTCTGCATCTAAAGAACTCCTTATAGCTCAAGAAGATTTTTACATCGATGAAGATACCGTCCGGATTATCATTGAGAGCATAACGGGCTACTCCGATGAAATATCCGCAATCGTAAATGCTCTGGGTATTATTGAAGGCAGCTATGGCGATTACATCCAGATGGTTGTTCCCGTATCGTGCTTGCTTGAAATATCAGAATTTGAAGCAGTAAAACAAGTAAGAACACCGATGCAGCCCCTGCCTGATATAATCAGTGAAGGTGTACCCCTGATTAACGCGGATGACTGGCAGACGGCCGGATACGATGGTGCCGGAGTTAAAATCGGTGTTCTCGATGTCGGCTTTGACGGATATATTACCCGGCAGGTAGAAGGAGAACTCCCGGCCAGCATTACGACATGGTGGGCACCAAGTATCGGAAATCAGGGAACCGAGGTCCACGGAGCCGCCTGCGCCGAGATAGTCTATGATATTGCACCAGCCGCCTTCACTACCAGCTCGCTGGAGATATCACCCGATGAAGTAGATATCGGTGAAGATGTGAGCATTACAGTCAGCGTTGACAATACAGATGAAACCGAGGGTGTATGCCAACTGGTATGCAAGGTCAATGGTGTTGTCGTAGATGAGAAGGAGATTACATTATCAGGAGGCTCAGCAGAATCGGTAGTCTTTACAACATCGTTTGATGAGGCCGGAAAAAAACTAATAGAAGTCAATGAAACAATCGGCAGCCTGATTGTTAAAGGTGATACATCAGCCCCAGAGCAGATTCCATTACCTTCAGGAGAAGAGCTAGGTATACTCTCGGGTGAAGTAGCTGATGTATCTAATCCTGATGTAATTGAAGAATCCAATCCGACTTCAGGAAGAAATCAATGGCTCATCGGCGGAATTCTCGGTGGTTGTCTCATCTGTGCCGCCGTATTGGTTTACTTATTCTGGTGGCGTCGCCGCGGTATATCAAAACAATCGATATAACTTTATTCTCCCACCCTCATTACTATTTTCGTGACGAATACCTTTTAGACTCAGAATGGGTCCTAATATAGTGAAATGAAATGCTAGAACTATTACCTTACAACTATTAAAAGAAACATTTTTAGTAAAGCGAATCTTCTACTTCTCATTATTGATGCTATATAGATTGGTTGAAAACAAAAGAATGATAGTAAAATGGTTATTAGCGTTCTTACTCACAGACTGGAGACGGGGGAGAGTCGAACTCCCCCTGAAACAATGTTGTGCTTTGTGTAATTAGCCTTCTTTACTTCGTGTTTTCACGTCTATCCTTTAGGCGAAATAACTGGAGTCCCTTTCTATCACTATTAACAAATTAGATTTATTGTACTGTGGAACTACATCGCTTAAAATATAAAGGAGACAATTGTGAATTGGGACGATGGGTAGCAGGATTCAGAGTACTGCTGAAAATTTCCCCAGTTGATTAATCGATAATGTAAAGGGTACAATTTATACTGTTATTGAGCTACCTACATATATTCATGAGTTTATCATCCAACAATTATTGAATTAGTTGCATCCCGGTCAGGAAGGAAAGAGCAGGACAGCGTCAACCTTGTTCTTCTTGAGCATACCAGCGACTTCTCTAATCGGCTCTGTAGAATCCTCTTTAGCACGGCTGCTGTTGCAGGAATAGTGAAAATCGGCCACGCTGCCGATAATACCTTCAGCCGCCATCTCGCGGTGCCTATCAAGGGGAGAAACGACCGTATTTTATGCTACCATGAGGGATTTTTGGCGCGTTTTGACCAATTTTTTCGTTAACACGTGCCTCTTCAAAAATGCCGTATTTAACCCCCAACTCCCCACCCCCGGGGTGCGGCATTAGTTCCACCATTCCCAGCATCATCGCCCCGGCGCAGTCCTCATTATCTTTATCAATGTAAAATGGGCTATCTCTGTGCTGGGCTTCATTAATCATTTCGCATAAAGCCATGCTCTTGTCCAGCCGTTCTATTCCTTCCGGTTTTACAGGCAGGAAACTTACCCCTACAGGCGGGTTAAACAAGAACCTTGACAAGGGTAATTCAACCAGTTAAAGTGTCCATGTCTCCATTGTGCCATAATCGTTGATGACGCATAGAAGAAATCGAGAATGAGGATGAGCGTATTTATCTACTTTCCAAAAGAGTTATGTACAAATACCGAGATAGTGAGGTGCTGATATAGTGGAGCAAGAATTTAAGAATCTATTTTCCCCTATCAAGATAGGCAATGTAACCTTACCCAACCGAATAGTGCTGACAGGGTCTTTTCCCAGACTCACCGGCGACACTAAGATACAGTATTTTGTCGCCAGAGCTAAAGGTGGGGCCGGGATGGTTATGTCTACGCCTCATCCTCCTTTTGTCACCAATGAAGCCATGATTCCGGAGTTGAAGGCGTTGGCCGACGCCGTGCACCAGTATCCCACGAAAATTTTCGCCCAGTTATTCCATCATGGCGGCCGTATGTGGGCGCGGATGACCGGTGGCGGTGCGACGTTGGCACCATCACCGGTAAAAGTCAGGTGGCCTCTTAAACCGGGACCCGCCGGTGTGCCGCATGTTATGGACAAGGACGATATCAAGCGTTTTGCCAAGGCGTATGGGGCGGCTGCCTTGGTTATGAAAAAGGCCGGGTATGACGGCATTGAGATTATGGCTGCCTGGTCTCTGCTTCAAGCCCAATTCCTCTCTCCGACTTTGAACATTCGCACCGATGAATACGGGGGAAGCCTGGAAAATCGCATGAGGTTTCTGCTGGAATGCATCGACTCTATAAGAGAAAATATCGGGCCGGATATGCCCCTGGGCGTGAGATTTAACGGGGATGAGTTCGTCGAACGCGTCTGGTGGACCAGGGAGCACGGGAATACCCTTGACGAAGCGAAAGAGATTGCCAGGTCTCTGGAAGCTACGGGTAAGCTGGACTACCTGTTTGCCTGCGCCGATGCCGTCGGTGCTGGACACGTGCCTTCCATGCACTACCCGCTGGGCTGTTTTACCTATATATCCGCCGGGATTAAGGAAGTCGTCGACCTTCCGGTAGTCATCGTCGGCAGGATTAATGACCCGGTACTGGCGGAGAACATTCTAACCAATAATCAGGCAGACATAATCGGCATGACCAGGGCCTTGATGTGCGACCCCGAGATGCCTAACAAGGCGCGTGAGGGCAGATTGGAGGAAATACGACGCTGTATCGCCTGCAACGAGGGTTGTGTCGGCCCCAGTTTCATGGCGCTACCCATTACCTGCTCCCTCAACTATGAGACGGGCAGGGAAGTCGATGGACCTGTCAGGACCGCCGAAAACAAGAAGACCGTGATGGTAATCGGTGGGGGAGCCGCCGGACTCGAAGCCGCCAGGGTAGCCGCATTAAGGGGTCATGAAGTATCCCTGTATGAAAAGAACGATGTCCTGGCTAAGGACCTGGATATTGCCGCCAAGGCTCCCGGCAGGCAGGACTTTACCGAGGCCAAGAGATACCTTGTATACCAGATGAAATTACTCAATGTTGATGTGCATCTGGGAATAAATGTCACCCCGGAGATGGTTATCCAGCAGCAGCCTGACGCCGTCATCGTCGCCACGGGAGGGTTGCCTTTTATGCCGGAAATACCGGGGTCTGATAATGGCAATGTAGTGGCCGTGAAAAAGGTTCTCGCGGAGGAGGTAGAGGTGGGGCAGAATGTGCTGGTAGTTGACTACCAGCACCACCTCTACGGACTGGATGTAGCTGATTTCTTAACGGAGAGAGGCAAGAAGGTGGAACTGATAACCGACGCCGCCCTCGCCGGCGGTGAAGTAGATATTTACACACTCGAGACCGCTTACTTTAACGCGCTCAGCCGAGGGGTGGTGATAACGCCTCTCACCTGTCTTAAAGAAGTAAATGGTAAGACTGCTACCGTTTATCATGTCATTACCAATGCTGAGAGACGAATCGAGGGGGTTGATACCGTCGTTATATGCACCGATGAGAGAGCTAACGATGCATTATATTATGCCCTGAAGGGACAGGTAAAGGAGTTACACCTGGTCGGGCAGGCTTTGTCGCCGCGTAAATTACTTGATTCCATAGCCGACGCCTATGTTGCGGCCAGGGCATTGTAACCGCCCGGGAAAGGTTAACCGGGGTGCCTCCGTCGGTAAAATCACAGTTTGAAACAGGGAGTATGAATATGACCGAGCAGGAATTTAGACATCTATTTTCGCCTATCAAGATTGGTAATATAACACTGCGTAACAGGATTGTCTGTGCCGCTCATTGTACGGCTTTCTTCGGCGAAGGCGAAGCGCCCAATGAGAGGATGGCGCGCTACCTGGCGGCCAGGGCCAGGGGAGGGGCCGGGCTGATTGTCACGCCGCAGAACGTGGTATGGCCTTCGAGTACGTCTCGCAGTTACGTTGCCACCTGTGATGATAAGGCGATTCCCGCTTTTGAGATGGTCAGCCGGGCGGTACATGACAACGGGGCCAGGGTCGTGGCCCAGCTGACACACCTTGGTTCGTTAACCGGTTTTATCGACGACGCGGGAGCGGGATTCGCGGCATCCGTATCGGGAGGCGTAATGGGGCTGCTGCCTAATGCCTTAGGAAATAGCATTGCTCACGAAATCAGTATCGATGAAATAAAGCTAATCGTAGCATCGTACGCCGAATCGGCCCGCCGGATGCGGGAGACGGGGTATGACGGTGTTGAAATTACCTGTGACATGGGCACGGGTGGGCTGCTCATTTCATTTCTGTCACCTCTCAACAACCGGCGTACCGATGAGTACGGCGGCAGCCTGGAGAACCGCTTCAGAATGTCAACGGAAATCATCGATGCCGTCAGGAAAGCCGTCGGCCCCGATTTCGTTGTAGGCTTCAGGCTGGTCGGCGATATGCTGATGAATGGCGGTACGACACTGGATGATGCTAAAGTCCTCGCTGCTAAAATGGAGGCGGACGGCCAGGTGGACTACCTTAGTATCAGCGCCGGTATGAACGGGCACATTCCTCCCATGCACTTCCCCCTGGGGTGCTTCGTGTATCTGGCCGCCGGGGTTAAGGAAGCAGTCAGTCTTCCGGTAATATGCCACGGAAGAATCAACGACCCGGTCCAGGCCGAGCAAATACTGGCAGACAATCAGGCAGACTTGATTGGCATGGTCAGAGCCCTCATCTGTGACCCGGAATGGCCCAATAAGGCGCGGGAAGGCAGAGCCGGTGAGATACGCAAGTGCATCGCCTGCATTCAGTCCTGTGCCGGTAACTTCTTGAGGCGGGCTCCCATCAGCTGCGCTATCAACCCGGAGGCGGGCAGGGAAGAGAAGATGGAGACAATAGTCCCGGCGGCGACTAAAAAGAAGGTGATGGTAATCGGGGGAGGAGCCGCAGGCCTGGAGGTAGCTAGGGTAGCTGCCCTGAGAGGGCACCGGGTTGCTCTATACGAGAGGGAAAAAGAGTTGGGAGGCCAGCTTAACATAGCCGCCAGAATACCGAAAAGAGAAGACTTCGCCGAGGTTCCCAGGTATTACACCTACCAGATGCAGCTTCTCGGCGTGGAGGTTATACGGGAAACGGAAGTCACACCGGAAATGGTCAGAGAAAAGAACCCCGACGCCGTGGTGGTGGCCACAGGTTCGGTGCCCACCATGCCTATGGTAAAGGGAGGCAACAGCGATAACGTGGTATGGGTGCGAGACGTTTTGCAGGGCAATGTGGAGGTGGGTGAAAATGTGGTGGTAATAGCCGCCGAGCAGCACGAGCAGGCGCTTGGAGTGGCTATGTTCCTCGTGGATAAAGGCAAGAAGGTTGAGCTGATCACGCATTGCCTTTACGCCGGCTCCGAATTGGAAACCAATACTTTGACGTTCATGTACCAGCAGCTGTTGAGCAGCGGGGGTGTCATTACGCCCCTGACGCAGGTAAAGGAGATAGCGGGTAGTACCGTGGTCGTCGGCAACGCGATAACGGGTGTCGAAAGGCATATCGATGGGGTTGATACGGTGGTATTTTCGGCCATCGGGAGAGCGGATGATGCTCTATACCGGGCACTGGAAGGTGAGGTCAAGGAAATATATGCTGTCGGACACTGTCTCGCGCCGCGACTCCTCCAGGACTCGGTCTGGGATGGAGCCACCGTGGGGCGATTGCTTTAGTCTGGATTAAAACCGAAGGAAAGAATATCAAAGAGTGTCTGAAAACAAGAGCGTTTGGGTTCTGATAGAGCAAAAGGAAGGGCAGATAGAGGCTGCCAGCCTTGAGACTTTAAGCTGTGGCCGGCAACTGGCCGGTGACCTCGGGGGATGGCTTGTTGCCGTGGTGGTCGGGAGCGACGGACGGGAAATGGCCGGGGTACTGGCGAGCTATGGGGCCGATGAAGTATTTCTTTTAGATAGCCCCATTCTTCTGGAGTACAGCGCCGAGCTCTGTGTGGAAGCTCTATCCGGGCTTATTAAGGATGAGAAACCGGATGTATTCCTGTGCGGAGCTACCCTGACTGGCCGGGACCTGGCTCCAAGAGTGGCAGCCCGGCTGAGCACGGGGCTGGTTTCGGAGTGCGTCAGCCTGGCAATCAATCAGGAGGGGCGACTAGCTGGAACCAAACTCACCCACGGGGGCATGATAAGCAGCACGATTCATTACCTGGCATCGGGGACTCAGATAGCCACGGTAAAACCCGGCATCATGACAATCGCCCGGCAGGATACCATCAGGAAGGCGGAGATAAAGATAATAACACCGGAGCTGAGTCGGAGCGAGAGCCGCCTACGCTTGAAAGATATTGTTAAAGCCGCTCCCGATAAAATCAGCCTTGACGAAGCCGATATTATTGTAGCCGGGGGCAAGGGAGTGGCCAGCCGGGAAAACCTTCAGCTTCTTGAAGAGATGGCCGGGCAGTTAGGTGGTATCGTGGCAGGTTCACTGGGAGCGGTAGACGAAGGATGGCTTCCGCGTAAGAAACTCGTCGGTCAGACCGGGACAACCGTCGCTCCGAAGCTGTACATTGCCTGCGGTATATCAGGTTCCATCTACCATGTCCTGGGCATGAGGGAATCAGGGTTTGTCATCGCCATTAATAAAGACCGCAACGCCCCGATTTTCAAGGTTGCCGATATGAGTGTCATTGGAGATGTTACCGAGATTATTCCCGCGATCATCGAGCAGCTGCGCGGATTAACCGGGGAAACAAGTAAGAATAAAGGTGAGGTAGGGTAATGCCGGAAAAGTTTGATGTCGTCGTTGTCGGTGCCGGGCCGGCCGGTTGTACCGCGGCCATCGTGCTGGCGCGAGCCGGGATGAAAGTTGCGATTTTCGAAAGGGGTGACCAACCCGGAGCCAAGAATATGTTCGGCGGGGCGCTGTACTATACCGAGGCTCTTAATGAGCTTCTACCTGATTTCTGGGAGCAGGCCCCGATTGAAAGGTATGTAACCAGGCATGTCCTTACCTTCCTGACTCCCGATGCATCCTTCTCCATTGCTTCGGCAGACAATGATTTCGGCTCTCCTCCCTATAACGGTGTTACTTTACTCAGAGCCAAATTCGATCCCTGGTACGCCGGTAAAGCGGAAGAGTCCGGGGCTTTTCTTGTTCCGGCGACGGTCGTCGATGACCTTATCTGGGATGGGGATAAAGTCGCCGGTGTCATGGCGCAGAGAGCCGAGGGGGAAGTGCTGGCCGATGTAGTTATTGCCGCCGATGGCGCCAACTCCCTTCTGGCGAAAAAGGCCGGCCTGAGGAAAGAATTTGATACCTCGTCCTTTGCCGTCGCCGCTAAAGAGGTATTAGCTCTCCCCGCAGAAACTATAGAGGCAAGGTTCGGTCTTTCCGAAGGCGAAGGGCTGGCCCAGAGCTTTGTCGGGGACTGTACCAAGGGCCTGACGGGAGGCGCCTTTCTGTATACCAATAAATCCAGCCTGTCCCTGGGTATGGTTGTCAGGCTAAGTTCGCTGCAGGAAAAGCAAATCTCTATCGCCGAGCTCCTGGATGATTTCAAGAACAATCCCTGCATCAAACCGGCTATTAAAGATGCCATCCTGAAGGAGTATTCGGGGCATCTGATTCCCGAAGCGGGTATGAATATGATGCCCCAACTCTATGGCAACGGCCTGCTGGTAGCGGGTGACGCCGCCGGTTTCCTGGTATCAACGGGGCTTACCCTTCAGGGAATGAATTTTGCTATTGCCTCCGGTTATGCGGCCGCTCAAGCTGTTATAAAGGCCAGACAGAAAGGGGATTATTCCAGGAAAGGATTGTCCTATTATAAGAGCTTACTTGAAGAAAGCTTCGTGCTTGAGGACCTGAAAACCTTCCGCCATGCCCCGCGGTTTCAAGACAATCCCCGCATATACGGGTTATATCCGTCGCTGTTGTGCGGGATATCAAAGAGGATATTCCAGGTTAACGGTCAACCGAGAAAGAAAATTTTACACCTGGTCAGGGAGGAAATGAAAGGGAAAACCTCGCTCTGGCGATTAGCAACAGATATTATCCAGGCAGGACGGGCCTTGATATGGCCATAGAAGATAAACTATCCACCATAAGATACGCAGTTGATGCCGAGCCGCATATCAGGTTAAATACCGATATTTGCGAAACATGTCAGGATAAAACCTGTCTTTATATTTGCCCGGTGCAAAACTATACGCTGGCGGAAGACAAGCTGGTCTTTTCATGGCAGGGTTGTGTGGAATGCGGCGCCTGCCGTATCGCCTGCACCGCCGGTGCTATCGAATGGGCTTATCCGCGGGGCGGCTTCGGTGTTTGTTGGCGTTACGGTTAATACCATCAGCATGAAACAGGGAGGTATTTAGTGAATATAGCGGTATGCGTCAAGTCGGTACCCGATACCAGCATTGTGACGCTTGACCCGAATACCGGGCTTATTAACGATGACGACCTGGTCTACATAGTTAATCCTTACGACATGGTTGCCCTGGAGGAAGCCGTGCGGATAAAGGAGAGAGATGGGACCAGCCGGGTCACTCTGATATCTATGGCCCCTCCCTCGATAAAAAGGGTACTACATCAGTGCCTGGCTATGGGCGTCGATGAGGCAATGCTTCTCTGGGATAAAAGCTTCGAAAATTCCGATAGTTATGCTACCGGGGTCATACTGGCCAAAGCCATCGCCTCCGGTCAATACGACCTTGTCCTCTGCGGGCAGAAGGCCATCGATACCGAAGCCGGGCAGGTCGGCAGTGTTATCGCGGAAAGGCTCGATATCCCGTTAGCTTCAAGGGTCGTAAAAATAGATATTTCTCCCGAAAGCAAGAAAGCCGATATAGAAAGCAAGCTTGAGAAAGGGAACAGAGCCCGGATGGAGGTCTTTCTCCCGGCGCTGCTCACGGTAGAGCTTGACCTTAATGAGCCGCGATATGCCAGCCTGCCGTCTTTAATGGCCGGGCTTAGAAAAGATATCACGGAGTATAATCGGGAAACACTCGGACTCTCTTATGGGGAGGTCGGCTCCGAAGGGTCTAGAACCAGGACCACGGCCTTCGCTCTACCGAAGCCAAGACCTAAAAAGATTTTTACACCGGACTCCCACCTTTCTGCGGAAGAGCGGCTGCGCCTTGTCATCTCCGGCGGCGTCACCCAGAAGCAGAGCGATGTGCTTGAAGGTGACCGAGATAAGATAGCTTCAACCGTGGTTCATTTCCTCAGCGAGAAAAATTTCCTTCCGTCAACGGAAGAGTAGGCATGACTTATCCGGACTCGGTTTTCTATTTAGACGGCCACAGGATATCCTGCATAACCTTCAAGCCGTACCGTGCCATCTCCTCATCCCCCTCCCCCGGGACACGACCGCCGACCCCGATGGCGCCATACACCGTCTTCTCACCGGGCTTCACAATGGCCGTTGCTCCTCCCTGCGACAGAGCTACGTACTTGGCGTCAAAGTCAATAGATATTTTCCGGTCCATCTTGCTCATCATTTCAGCCAGATTTTTAGCGTCTCCCCTGAAGTGCGCTGCCGTATAAGCTTTTTTGATAGCCATGTAACCGCCGCTATCCAGATAGCCCTGAACTTCACCGGGAGCCTTGGGAACCGAGTCCATCTTGGCATAGCAGATAATATCGCCGTGTTCATCCACAATGGCAATAGCAATTGGCAAGCCACCCTGTCTCTTATTCTCAGCGACCATGGCTTCTATAGTTTTCAGAGATTCCTCCAGTCCAAGCACCTTCTTCTCATACATTTTCCTTACCTCCATAAATTTGGCTACACTCCGATTTTAAAAAGAAGTCCTTTTAGTTAAGCGAATTATACACCTCTTATCATATGTGAACAAGATCTTACCCTTTTATGAGATTATAACTGGTATCGTTTTCGGGGGGCAAGTCGCATCATCGTATCTAAACCCACCATAGACAATGACTATTATTGCAGGTGTATTTTTAGCATGGAGTCTTCGTAGTCTGTGAATCGCGTTAACAGTTTGAAAGAAGATGTTAAAAAACGTGAATCAGCTTTAAACAGAGAAATGTATTATTCTGGCAAACATTTTTTGAAGTTATCTCTATTTCTTGGTAAAATCCCCCGGGTTTGTAGTACACTCTAACTGTATTTAGGTTATGTGCGATTCGGACAAGTTGATAACAAAGTACGAGGTCGAGTTGATTGAGGATCATCACTCGTTCGGCAGCGGTCGCTATGGCGCACGAATAACGTTTCCAGATGATATCAGTGCTTCCTTCCCCTATCTGAACTCGGTTCTGGAAGATTCGCTTTACGACCACGAGAACAGCATTTTGATAGGTATTACCAACAAACGGCGATATGCCTTTCGTCCCCATGAAATACAGCTTGGTGCAGTTGCAGACATGTCTGATGCGGCATCGGCCGCTGATTTTGTTATTGAATTCGTTAACCGGACCTGGCGAGAACGCGATAGGATTACTCCCAGTTACCGGGAACGGGACCTACCACCTATATTTGATATCTTCAAGCTACTTCCCGGCGCCAATTGCCGAGAATGCGGGTACCCTACCTGTCTTGCCTGTGCCGCTGATATACGCAACGGAGTAATATCGATAGAGAAATGCCTGTTACTATTCAAACCGGAGTACGAACACAACCTTGAACAGATACGTGCTTTGTTATATTAGGAAAATTAAGATACCGGGGGTAAAGTATATGACTACTATGAGTGAATACAAGGAATATGGTACTTTTCTTGAAAACTCGATGTTGCTCAGGACTTCTCCACTCGCGATAAAGATGTTGACAAATGAAAGCGACATCCCTGAAGGGACTTTGAGGCCAAAGAAAGACAGGGGCTATCATCTTGCGCAGTGCCAAGCCTTTTCTCTATCGCGCCGCCAGGGAATAACAGTGGCCATGTTGAAAGAAGATAACTGGTGCTGGGGGTCATTATTCGCCTACGGCCTGATTGAACGAAGCATTGCCTATAACTACCGGGAATTACTGAATGATATTAAATATTTACCCATGCTGGAATACGGGAAATACATTGGAATCTTATCGGCCCCGTTGAAAACGGCCGAGTTTGAACCTGACATGGTCATGATATATTCCAATACCGCTCAGCTTAGAAACATGCTCCATGCGTTAAGCTTTATCAGTGAAGGACTCGTTGATTCGCCGTTTTACCCAATCGCTTCCTGCGCTTTCTCAGTAGTCCCGGCCCTTTCCGGTAAATACTGTGTCACCCTACCTGATCCTGGTGAATTCGGCCGGGCTCTCGCCGGGGAAGATGAAATCATCTTTTCCATACCGATAGAGAAAATTGAGAAACTGGTTTCTCAGTTAAAAGCGTTTGATCAAATGAAAATGGGATACAGATACCAATCTTTCCTGGAAATGAGACCTGATTTCCCGCGGCCAGACTTCTACAAACGACTATATCGGGAGTGTGGGCTTGATGCAGATGATACGCTTAAATGGCCAGAAGTATAAAATGCTTATTTTCTAAAACGGCAGAACCTCGTTATTAATGGTTAGAGGTTTTTGAAGAACTTAATTTAACCTGAAGTTAATAATTTCAACACTTCTTTAGAAATTCCAGGGTTTTAAGTTACCAAGATTGTGTTCTGTTTTGGATAATCTTGTTAGTTATAGTCATGTAATCCGCTGAGGATATAGCTAAAAGTCATCGTACTTTCATTGCTCCGTGTATTCCTGTCGTGGAAGATATAGTGGATAGATTCGAGGAGACGTACGGAGCCATAGATTGTCTTAGATTACGTTATAACCGGATTCAGCGGGCTTATGACTTTCTTGACCCCGACGCCGCGGTATATGAAGTGCTTTTTGCCTCTTCTCAAAGACAAAAATGCGGAGTATTCGCGGATTGTTACGAGTGCGGGCGTGACCAGGGTATGCCTTCGGTAGGTGCGCGCTGGGGAGCAGAATCTATTTGCGACTTATTAAATAAGGAACCTGAAGAGCGGAAGAAGCTCCCACCGCATCTAGAAGGTTATGACATGGAAACACTCATGCCGAAGGTTGAGAAAGTCGCCCAGTTAATGAGAGAACTGGGTCTCGGACGCCCTGACGAGAAAATTTCCTGGCGAGAGTACCGAACGCTTAAACTGAAAGGGAAAAAGGGAGTTGAAGAAAGCAGGCCATGCGGAGTAGATGCACCAAAGAAGGAGAAATATAAGACTTCTGGAGAAGAACAGGAATAACGTAAATCTGTCAGATAAAAAAGGCCATTCTATGGGTGTCCTAAAGGTGAAGTGTGAATTCTTATTTTGATTGAAGGTTTTCTGTTATCATGCCAGGTTTATACCCATGTAGACATCCCGATGATTATTCAAATGTTTGATATATTATATCTCCACATAGAAATGTTGACAGAATAGGTATAAAGATTTAAGGTAATTAATATTCTTTAAATAGGCAAAAGAGGAATATTGTGAAATCAGGTAATAAGAAGATTCATTTTATCCAGCCATCTAGTTATGACGAAAAAGGTCAAATTATAAAAAGCAAACGAAGCGTGTTTCCGTCGAGAGCTCTCCCCTATTTAGCTGCACTTACCCCCCAACAATTTGAAACTAGAATCACTGATGAAAAAGTAGAAGCTCTACACTTTACAGATGATTCTGATTTAATAGTTCTTACGGGGACGGTAAATCGTATACCACGGGCGATTGACATAGCTAAAGAATTTAAAAAAATCGGTAAGAAGGTCGTTATTGGTGGAATTGGAGCATATGCTCTGCAACACGAAATAGAACAATTAGATGTTTTCGATAGCATTGTCATTGGAGAAGCGGAAACATCCTGGAATATTGTCCTTGATGATTTTGACAGAGGGAATTTGAAGAGGATTTATCAATATCAACCCCCCAAGGAGCTGAAAGGATTACCCTTTGCCCGTTTTGACCTTCTCAAATCGGAGAATTATCGCAAAACAGTGACTGACCCCAAGAACTTTATTGTTCCCATCGAAACAAGTCGGGGATGCCCACACGGCTGCATTTATTGCTCGGTAACTCAATTCTTTGGAAAAACAATGAGATATCGTCCAATCTCAGAATTAATTGATGAAATCAAATATCAAAGAGGGAATTACCTTTTTTTCACAGATGATAATATCGCAATAAATCCTGATCGAGCCAGAGAGCTCTTTCTCGCTTTAAAACCGTTAGGGATTCATTGGATGGGTCAATTTGAGACCTCTGTGATTAACAACCCGGAAATCATCAAACTAGCCGGTGAGAGTGGTTGCCGTATGGCTATAATAGGAGTGGAAAGCCTTAGTGAGGATAATATAATCTCGATTCAAAAAAAGCGCAACTTGAATATACGGGTTGATGAACTGATCCAGTGCTTAAAAAAAGCTAATATTAGAACTATTTGTAGTATTATGTTCGGACTGGATCATGATTCTCCTGAATCGATTATGGAAACAGTTAAATTTATGATTGATAATAAGGTAGAAATCATGCTGCCCTGGATATTGACTCCCTTTCCAAGGACTCCTCTTCATGAGAAATTCAAAGAGGAAAATCTAATACTACATGATAATTATTCATTATATGATGCGGTACATTGTGTTTTTCAACCCAAGCAATTTAAACACGATGAACTGGAAGAAATATACTGGCATGCATATCGGCATTATTATAAATTTAGATCCATTTTCCCCCGCATCTTGGATTCTAGTAATTTAATGCGTATTGTGCGAAAGCTAATCATTGAATTATACATGAGAAATAATGTTTATCGCGGGAGACATCCGTATTCCTATTAATTTACTTTTTTCGAATGAAATGATCTAGTAAACGTTGAAACGGTGCCTGTTACTCAGGTGGATACATTACCTGTACTCCTTCATCGTGCATTTTTGACAATCACTAAACAAACCACTATATTTATACTACCTCCAAGTATATAAATATTAGAGAAAGTCGTGTCTGCGAAAGGAGTTAAAGATGAAAAAAGACTGGCGTGAACTCATAAGTCAACCCAAGTATGGCATTAAAGTAGAAAAAGATGTTTTTATACCCGCGCGGGATGGTATACGCCTGGCGGTGAATGTCTATCGCCCGGATGCCAGGGGTAAGTTCCCGGCTTTATTTGCAATGGGGGGGTACGGCAAAGAATTACAGGAACTATTGATTGCGCCTCAGCCGCTTTATAAGAGTGCCGTTTGGGACGGCAACATAGAAGCTGGCGATACTCCTAACATAGTACCCAGGGGTTACGTTCATGTAATTGCGGATGCCAGGGGAATCGGCGAATCTGAAGGTGAATATACCGGGATGGCGGTCCAACAGGAAGGGAAAGATGGTACGGATATTATAGAGTGGATAGCCCAACAGCCATGGTGTGACGGCAACGTCGGCATGATCGGGTACTCGTATTACGGTAATATGCAGTTGAAGGTAGCCATCCAGCAGCCTCCCCATCTTAAAGCTATATTTGTTTCCCACCTTATGACTGACTTTTATCGCGACGCTGCCTATGGCGGGGGTGTTCTCCGGTTGTTCCTTTACGGATTATGGGACGGTCGTCATGGAACAAGCGGTCATGCGCCCAGAAACGCCGTATCGCTAATGATGAAGACACTGCCCGAAGAAGAATTCGAGCGCCGACGTAACGAGCTCTTAAACCACCCCGATATCCAACACTACCCCAATATATACCACCTGTTGAAATATCCCCGGAAAAATCCTCCTTTTTTTGATATAGTGATGAATCCGTTCGATGGGCCTTTCTACCATGACAAGTCGATTTACCCGTTCTTTGATAAGATTAAAGTCCCGACATTCGTAGTGGGGAAAATCGGGGGGGCTAGAGGTTACTGGGAAGTCTACAACGGTATAGATACCGTGAAGAAACTCTTCGTAAAACCCACCGGTCCCGAAGAGCGGCCCTGGAGGGAGGACATAGAGACCATTCTAAGGTGGCATGACCACTGGCTTAAGGGTAATGATACCGGTATCATGGATGAACCTCCCATCAAGATGTGGGTACCCGGAGCTAATAAGTACCGCTATGAAAAGGAATGGCCTTTAAAGGGAATTGAATATACCAATTGTTACCTCCGCCGCTGGGAAGGGCTATCTTTTGAACCTGAGCTTTATCAACCGGAACCCGACTGTTTCCTGCAGCAGCCGCTGCATCTTTCCAACAAGAGGGACTCGGTTAAATATATCGGCCCGACTTTACCGGCAGACCTGGAGGTAATGGGACAGGGTGCGATAAAATTATACGCTTCCCTCGACCAGGACGATACCAACTGGATAATTAAACTATCCGATGTCGCACCGACCGGTGGAGAGACGCCGGTGGCTCGAGGGTGGCTGAAGGCATCCCACCGGGCTCTGGATAGTGCCAGGTCCAAACCTCATGACCCGTATCACCCACATACCAGCGCCGAACCGGTTAAACCGGGCGAGATAAATGAATACGCGATTGGTCTGGGATATATAGTAAATGTATTTAAAGCGGGACACCGGATTAAACTGGAGATAGAGAGTTTGGAATCGCCCCGAGACCCCGAGATGCAGATTCACTATCATCCCTCTTTGAACAGCTCCAAAACCACTCTTCATAAAATCTACCGGAATAAGGAATACCAGTCACACCTGATACTACCGGTCATTTCCGGTAAGGAAGCGGTACTGGAGATAATGAGTGACGATAATTTCCAGAGCAGTTTTTAATATGCTCAGTGGTGAATCATGCTTTCTAAAGGCTTAAGTTCACACGATAGCGCTCTAACTTAATGTAAATATTCTCCGGCGTTGACGGCCAGCGTTTGACCGGTAATCATTCTGGCTTCATCCGAGGCAAGAAAGAGCACGGCGGCGGCTATATCTTCCGGTTGTATCGCTTTTTTGATAAGCTGTCTGCTTGTATTCTGATTTCCGCTTCCCCCGGAATGCAAAGCCTGCATAGCCTCGGTATTAACCACGCCGGGCGCCACCGCGTTTACATTAATATTGAACTCACCAAGCGCGGTAGCCAGACCGCGTGTCATCGTCATCACACCACCCTTGGAAGTGCTGTAGTGAAGGAAGTGAGTTGAGCCGTTGAAACCGGCCGTTGAAGCAATATTAACAATAGCGCCGTGGCTCTGTTTTTTCATATAGGGCATAACGGCTTTGCAGCAATTAAAGGTGCCTTTTATATTTACCTCCAGATACCGGTTCCAGTCTTCCGCCACTATCTCTTCCACCGGTTTCATAAAATCCGGTATTTCAATACCCCCAATAGCCCCCGCATTATTGACCAGAATATCTATCCGGCCAAATCGCTCGATGGTTTTTTGGGCCATCTCGGCAGTATCCCTTTCACTGGTAATGTCAGTTCTTAAAGCAAGTACTTCTCCCCCGATAGCTTCTATCTCTTTAGCAACCGGCTCACATTCGAGGATATCACAGATGGTTAACCTGGCCCCTTCCTGGGCGAAACGTAAGGCTATTGCCCTGCCCAGACCACGGGCACTCCCGGTAATGATACCAACCTTGTTTTCAAGTCGCATTTTTCGCCTCCATCCTTTGCAGATACTTATTTCTTCCGATGAGCAACAAGGCCCGATACCGCATCTCAGGTAATTTTTTTACTCCGATAAGATAATATTGTATCACAAATGACCATCTTCAATAAGTCAATGATACTCTCAGCTTTAGCGTCTCCTGTATATCTTCTCCTGTTTTTCTCATGCTTCTCCCCATGAAGTGACGGATTCCGTCTTGGAATTTGCTTCTTTTACCATGAGGAGCAGCGGCAATGCCACCACCGCCAGGATTGCCCAGAAGAAAATAGGCAGGTCAGCATTAAAGGCGGTAAGGCTGTTTCCAATCGGTGGTGAGATGGTAGCTCCCAACATCCCGAGGGTGTTCGTCAGGCCGATAGCCGTTCCACCGTAGGTTCCTCCCACACCCTTTATTTCAAAAATCAACGTGTTGGCTAACGCCGCAACACCAGACCGTAAAAAACCACCGATAATAAGGACTATCCAGACTCCGGTTGTACTAACAAGCGGAATCAGCCCCAGGCTCAACGCCAGGACGAAGATGGCAAACATCATCACTATCTTCCTGGAGCCGATTTTGTCGGAAAACAATACCATGGGTATCACCCCGAGAATTCCGATGCCGCTGAACACAGTCATCGCGGTGGATGCTGTCCCCCGTTCCCATCCGATACCCTCAAGGTACAATGGCAGGTACCCGCTGAAAGCCATATTGGTACCCCAGTAGGTCAGCAAGACAATCCCCATAATCCACACGTCCCTGATACGGACCACCTTCGCCAGCGTAGTCCGAAACGACTCTCCGGTCACCAAGGCAGACTCACTGTCCTGTTCTCGCGGTTCACGTCCCGTGAACCACCAGAGCAATCCCAGCAGCACCGGAGGTGCACCGAAGAAAAACAGCACGTTTCTCCAACTACCCAGCAATGGGGAGAGAAGCGTAGCACTGGACAATGTAGCCAGCACCGCGCCGATGGACCAGGCTACGTTCAACATACCGTTAGCCAGACCCAGATGCTTACCGGCAAACCACACGGCAGTAACCTTGGGTACGACACTCGGCGTAACCGCCGCCATCAGGCCGAACAGGAACATAAACGCCGCCATGCTCAGGAAGTCCAACGAAAAACCTCGAAGAGCCCCGAACACGCCTGCGAGTATACAGACCACCGTCAGCATACGCTTCACTCCGAGCCGGTCGGCAAGAAGACCACCCGGGAGACCTAAAAACACCCCGGCCAGGGGGTCCATGCCCCATATAGTACCGATAGCCACCATGCTCAGCCCCAGTTCGGCCGCGATTTCCGGGAAAAGCACGGGCATGCAAAGTCGGGCTGACCCGGCGATAGAACCATACGTCATCATAGCCAGGAGCAGAATATACCATCTGTAATGCGAACTGTCTTGTCCGGATATCATAGTTCAAGTCCTGATGGGATAGACCCGGAAGGATATTCCGAGCACCAAGTAATCCTACCACCTTTTTTAATCACGATGCCAGTTCGTTACGTAGGAATGTTACTGGATGGAGTTCAGCCTTGAAAAAGGGTGGCCAGTGTCTTTTTCATTCTTATTCGTAGCGATTTATGCTATAATGACTCTACCTTTTACTACTGGATGTTTTCAGAGTAGTGAGGGGTTCGGGTAACAGTACAGTATACTCACATATATTAATGATTTATCAAACAGGAGGTAATAAATGCCAAAGAACTGGAAATTCGCTCATGTAGCTCTGGTTGTCAAGGACATGGACAAAGCCGCCAGGTATTTTGAAGCTCTTGATGCGGGACCATTCCCGCCTTTTCTCGGAGGAACAGGGATGTCGTTTAGCGGTAAGACAGTACGGGGGGAACCATCCGATTATGATATGGACCTGAGAATCGGACGCGGCGATATCGGCGGGATGAAGATAGAACTGATACAGCCCCTCAAGGGCAGGTCTATATATGATGAGTTTCTCGAGGAAAAAGGCGAAGGTCTGCATCACCTTGCTTTTATGGTTGATGATGTTGATGCGGAAATAGCGGATATGGAAAAGAGTGGATTCAAGGTAATCCAGACCGGAGCCATGCCGAACACCAAATGGGCTTACCTGGAACACGAAGATTCCAGTGGTCTGCTTATCGAGTTATGCCAGGCGCCGAAACACTAAGCCCTGTAATATCAAACGGAAGTAGGTAAAAAATGCTTAAAGGATATAACGGAAAAATCCTGCGTCTTGATTTGTCCACCGGGGACATAGATTTTGAATACCTTGACGAGCAGACCGCCAGGAAATTCATCGGCGGCGTTGGTCTGGCGGCGAAAATCCTCTGGGATGAAACAACTCCAGATACTGCCCCGTTTTCACCCGAAAACGAACTGGTATTCATGACGGGTCCAGTCACGGGAAGCATATTGCCTAAAAGCAGTCGTTATATCGCCGCCGGAATATCCCCGCTAACCGGCATCTGGGGTCAGGCACATTCGGGCGGCAGCTTCGCCGATGAGCTAAGGCATGCCGGTATCGACGGCATAGTAGTCAGGGGACAGTCGAGTAAGCCGGTATATCTCTGGATAAATAACGGTAAAGCGGAATTACGCGACGCTATACACGTGTGGGGCAAAGATACCTGGGAAGTATCCGATATTCTCCAGCGGGAGACCGATGTAAAAGCCAGCGTTGCCTGTATCGGGGTGGCCGGGGAAAAGCTGGTGAAAATCGCCGGGATAATGAATGACGGTAAGCAGGGAAGAGCCGCGGCCAGGTGTGGTCTGGGAGCTCTGATGGGGTCAAAGAGGCTGAAAGCTATCGCGATTAGAGGGACGCTGCCGCTCAGTTTTTATAATGAGAATAAATACAAAGAGAGTGCGCGGCAAATTCTTGCTTTTTGCCGGAACAGGAAGCTGGAAGAACGAATTGCCGGTGACAGCGATGTATTCAAAAGCTTCTTCGAGTTTGGCCGAGTGCCGGTGAAAAACTGGTCGGAAGGGTCTTTCGAGGAGGGCTATGTCTATACGGATGCCATGCGAGAAGCCGAACCTCTGTACTGCGCCCGCTGCCCCAACAGCTGTCTGGAGTCATATAAACTCAAAAGCGGCGAGAGGCATATGGTATGGGAAGCCTGGGGTCCCCTCGGAACCAACTGCCTGATAGCCAATGTTGAAGTACTGCAACAAGCGTACACTCTCTGCAACAAGTACGGTCTGGACACAATATCGGCGGGTGCTGTTATTGCCTTCGCCATGGAATGCTTTGAGAACGGACTGATTACCAGGGACGATACCGACGGTATCGAACTGACCTGGGGAAATCACCAAGCAATGATGGAATTACTCAGAAAAATCGGTGAGCGGGAAGGATTCGGGGAATTACTGGGAGAGGGCGTAAAAACAGCGGCGGAGCGTATCGGCGGGACTGCGTCAACTTATGCCATGCATGTCAAGGGTCTGGAGTTTCCCGCTCATGAGCCGAGAGCTTTAGCCAGCCACGCACTGGGATATGCCACCGGCAGTATCGGGGCCGCCCATATGGAGACCGCCGGGGCTGACCACCTGGAAAACTGCATGGAACTGGATGACCCCCGGACTTCTCCTGAACTGGGATTCCCGGTCGCCTTAAGACGCTTTGACACGGAAGGAAAAGGCAGGCTGGTGGCTACGACACAGGATTTTAGTTGTATGATGGATTCTCTGACGGTCTGCCTGTTTTTAAGCATGGGTCCGGGGATACAGCCTTCACATTATCCAGCCGTACTCAACAGTGCCACCGGGTGGGATATGGACCTGGATGAATTTTTAAAGACGGGAGAGCGCATCCATAATTTAAAACGCATGTTCAGCGTGAAACGCGGCATCAGCCGCAAGGATGATATGCTGCCGGCAAGGGTTCTTACCAACAGGCTGACCTCCGGGGGCACCAGGGGGAATATATTTAACCTGGACGTAATGTTAGACGAATACTATGCCGTCAGGGGATGGAGCGCAGATGGTATACCGACCAGAGACAAACTGCTTGAACTGGGGCTGGAAGAGTGTCTGTAAAATATATGTAATTGGAGACTGATATGCCCCCCAAAACAAAGGTAAATCACAGTGAAAAAGTAGTTAAATCCACCTGCCGGATGTGCCATGGCGTGTGTGGCGTCCTGGTACACATTCGCGACGGGAGGGTAGTCGAAGTTACCGGGGACCCGGACTGTCCCACTAACCTTGGTTATATTTGCCCCAAGGGCAGGGCGTCGGTGGAGTTTCTGTATCATCCCGACCGCCTTAAATATCCGCAAAAAAGAATAGGCGAGCGGGGAGAGAACAAATGGCAGAGAATCAGCTGGGATGAAGCCCTGGATACTATTGCCGAAAATCTTCTTAAATTCAAACGGGAGTCCGGGGTAGAGTCGGTGGCTACCATCATAGGTACCGGACGACCTCAACTTCCCATGTATATGCGATTTTCCAATTGCTTCGGCACACCGAACCATCTCAGCATCATCAATAATTGCTATTTCCCGAGGATAGTAGCCTCCCGCATGACCAGCGGTAAGTTCCCGGTATGCGATTACTACGGTTTCGGCGGGGAGACTCCTAAACTGATATTGAACTGGGGCTGCAACATCGTGGGCTCGGGGGCCGCCGACGGTATGTGCGGTTATCAGGTCACCCGAACGGTCAAGAACGGCGCGAAACTCATCGTGATTGACCCGAGGAAAACCGGTCTGGCCGCTCAAGCCGACCACTGGCTGCAAATACGCCCCGGCACCGACGATGCCCTGGTGCTGGGCATGCTATACGTTATCATCAACGAGAAGTTATACGATAAAGATTTCGTGGATAAGTGGACTGCCGGATTTGATGAATTTGCCAAAAGGGTAAACGAATATCCTCCGGAAAAGGTTGCTGAAATTACCTGGATACCCGCGGAAGACATCAGGGCGGCCGCCCGACTTTATGCCACCACCAAGCCGGCCTGCATCCAGTGGGGCAACGGCCTCGACCAGAATATTAATACCTTTCAGACTGTCCGCGCCATTCACTGCCTTTCGGCGATTACGGGTAACCTGGATGTTCCCGGCGGTGATGTTTCCTGGATTCCGCCGGACGGTCTCATATCATTCAGCGTTCATAGTAATCAAACCCAAACGATGCGTGACAAGGTTACTCCCGAAAAAAAGGCGAAGATGCTCGGGGGCGGCAAATACAAAGTACTCGATGCCGCCGTGATTCATCCGCGTGCTCTGCTCGACACCATTATGTCCGACGAGCCGTACCCCATCCGAGCCCTGTTCGTCATGGGCAGTAATACATTACTCAACCAGACCGACCCCGTCAGGACGGCACGGGCATTCAGGAAGGTCGAGTTTACGGCGGTCGCGGAACTGTTCATGACGCCGACGGCGCAACTGGCGGATATATTGCTTCCCGCATCCAGCTGGCTGGAAAACGACGAGGTCGCCGATACACATATGGGCTGGGTTGCCCTCGTCAGGCAAAAGGTAGCGCAGATAGGTGAGTGCCGCGATGATAAACAAATACTCTTCGATTTAGCTCACAGGCTGGGCCTCGACGAGGATTTTCCCTGGAAAAACGTCGTCGAGTTCTGTGACTGGATTCTGAAAGACTCCGGCATAACATTCGAGGAATTCAAGAAGATAGGCATATTAACAGGCGAAATGCGATATAAAAAATACGAGCAGGATGGATTCGACACACCCTCCGGTAAGGTCGAACTGAAGTGCTCAACTCTGGAATCCATGGGCTACGACCCGCTGCCGTATTACGTCGAGCCACCGGAGAGTCCTCTCTCGACGCCCGACCTGTTCAAGGAATACCCCCTGATTATCACCTGCGGAAGCAGGCTGCTGGGGTTCTTCTGTTCCGAGGGCCGGCAGATACCGTCGCTGCGTAAGCTCAGCCCCGACCCCATCATGGAAATCCACCCCGATACGGCGGGCAATCTGGATATTCAGGATGGAGACTGGGTCTGGATTGAAAGCCAGAGGGGCAGGATAAAGCAGAGGGCAAAGTTAACGGACGGTATTCACCCCAAGGTGGTCCACGCCCAGCACGGCTGGTGGTTCCCCGAGAAAGAGCCACCGGAATACGGTTTCACGGAGTCAAACGTGAATGTTTTAGCGGCAGACATGCCCTGCGACCCTCATACCGGTTCCGAGTCTCTCCGGGCCTTTCTATGCAGGGTATATAAAGTTTAGTCAAGCGGGTTTAATAATCGAGGCAAATTAATACAACTCAAAACGATTAAGGATTCTGGCTCTCCTCAGCGTTCTCTCTGGTTACTTTAGCATCCCACTCTACAAACTCTTCACGGGTGGGTATCTCATATCCCGGAGGAACTATTTTCATTTCCTTCAGGTTCTGCGTTATGGTGGGTATCCATTGATACGGAATAGATATTATCATCAATCCATCCGGATACACCCGTCTCCCGTTCATACCATACGACAGACCGGTCACCATGTAATTCACCTTACCGCTGAGATAGGGATAGATATAAAGCGAGGCACACTCACCTACTATCGTCCCGCGGCTCTCGTACATCTCACCGGTGGAATAGGTCATCGCCCTCATTATTATTTCCCCCTGGCGGGGAGCGGCTACAATAACGAGAAGGTCCGGCTCGAATTGCAATTTGTCTATCGGCGAGAAAACAACATAGTTGACCGACCCTGTGTCAAAATGGGGAACGAATGTACGAAGTCGAGAATTAGCGCGCCCGTCCTGAAAGATTTGAAGTTTTACTCCCAGCTGTCCGCCGTCGGAGCCACGCGGCGTATCGTCCCGCATGCCGAGAAAAAACTTACCGACGCAATTCTCTTCCTCCCTGGTGATATAGAAAGGCGTCCCTCTCTGCTGCGCCTCTTTAACCATTTCGCAGAAGCCTATTTGTTTGTCCAGCTTCTCAATTCCTTCAGGCTTTTTGAGAGAGTAATTGATAGCCACTGGCTGTCTCTCAAAGTTTAATTTACTATAAATGGACAAGTCCGATTGAAGCGGCCTCATATCAACCTCCTTTTATACCGGTGTTGTGTGTCTAAATATTTATATTACCATATCAGGCGGAACTCAACTCTTGACCAGGGAGATGTTTCTAAATATAAACTGAATCCCCGAAAAGGGATGATTAACCAGACAGTTAATTAAGTATCCGCAGGTGCAATAGGGACACTGCAGCTGGTACATTTTCTTCAGTCTTTCCTTATACTGACGGGATTTGAGAAGACTTTTTAAATCATCCTCGTTCAAATTGCCTATCGGAGGCAGCGCCCAGCATCCCGAATAGACGTTCTTGTAAGAATCTATATACACCCTGATATAACCCAGGATACAATGAAAGGGCGGCTCTTTCCCTTTGAGATACTCCCGGGCAAAATCCAGTCCCAGGGGGTCAATACCGACCATTGTTTTAGGGTATTTTTTTCTTTCCTTACTTATATATTCGATAGTCTCATCTATTACATCATCGTCTATCTGCTTTAGAGAAAGAGGGTCATCGAGGTTTGTAAAATGATAGGCGCTGGTATCGAATAGATTAAAAGACCAGGATATGTCCAGTTCCCGGGCTAAATCTATCAGTTGCGGGACCTGATGAATATTATGAGATACAAGGGTGGTCCCTATATTAATCCTGACCCTCTTTTTGGTATCAATCCTTTTCAGTTCCTCAATCCCTTCGATTATTCTCTGATAATATCCCGGGACTCCCCGTATCATATCATTAACCTCGCCGATGCCGTCCAGGGAAATACAGACGATATCCATCCCGCTGTCCAGTACCTCCTGCGCTTTCTTTTTAAGAAGAAGACCGTTGGTGATTAGTAAAATCCTCGATTCTTTCATAATAGCCTTGGCTTTTCTGGCTAATTCACCGATATCATCCCTTAACAGGGGCTCTCCGCCATAAAAACCGATTGTCTTTATTTTTATCGCTTTAAACTGGTAAAATATTTTCTCCAATTCCTCGAAGGTCAATTCCGGTTTATCAGCCTGCTCCCGCCAGATATTACAGGTAATACAGCGGCTGTTGCACCTCTCGGTCACTTTAAGTGAAACGTCTACCGGTGACGGTGATATTATCTTGAGGAGATTCCGATAATACCTGGCCAGATAGACAGCGGGGATTTTTACGCCCAATTTAAGAACAGAGGAATTATACCAAAAAGACATTATTCTCCACGTATAGCTGGATTATCTATCGCCTGGCTGCGGGTTTAGACATTGATGCCTAAATCTACCATTCACCGCGCTGCCTTGTCAACGATGCGGAATCAGGCATTACTACCATATATATAAACAGGCTAATCTTGAGGTAGACATCGCCTATTCCGACTTGCGGGCGCTGACAAAATAGTGTTCCTGACCTTCAGAAATATGAATATCTTCAAATCCAGCTTCAGAAAGGAGACGCTGCATATCGTCGTTTTCTGGGAAGACGTGGCCGCATACCTCGGGTAGGCTGCGGTGAATATCGTTAATCGCCTGCCTACTCGAGGTATGAGCTATAAATATACGACCACCCGGCTGGAGAACCCGGCATATCTCGCTTAAAGTTTTCGGTTTATCATCAAAGTGCGGAAACACGGAATAGCATACCACGGCGTTAAAAGCCTCATCGGGGAGACCGGAATTTACAATATCGGTACACAGAAAGCTGATGTTACCGCTAAGCTTTTTCTCGCGGGCGATATTCAGCATACCCTCGGCGAAGTCGAGGCAAACAAGCCTGCCTTTACTCCCTATCTTTTTTAAAAGAAACGGCACGAAAACACCGGTACCCGTACCCACATCCAGAACGGTAACACCGGGTGATATTTCAATACGGGCCAGCATTGCCTCCAGCCTGGAGACATCCTTTTCCGCCACATTTTCATCCCAGGTGGCCGCCCTGGCATTAAAGAAGTCTTTACTCACGTTATAGTCTCCTGTACAGGTTTCTGCTGCCAGCGTTTTACCTTTCTCTTTGGCGAAAAAACAACCGCCGCCAGGAATATAAGTGAGGACGTTACGACGATAGTAGCGCCGCTGGGCAGGTTAAAGTAGTACGACAGGAAAAGCCCGACCAGACTGGACAGCACCCCAAACAAAGCCGAAAGGAGGAACATCTTTTTCATGCTGTAGGTAAGCTGGTAGGCCGCCGCGGCGGGATTGAGAATAAGGCTGAAAATAAGTATCCCCCCGATAGAGCGCAGCGTTGCCGTGATGGTGGCTCCGGTGAGGAACAGGATACCATAGAGGATAATCGTGGCGGGAATACCCACAGAAAGCGCCATGTCGCGGTTGAACACGGTGGCCTGAATCTCTTTGAAAAAGAGCAGCACCAGTGCGACGATAACCACAGCGACGATAGCCAGCAGGATAATATCGCCCCGGGTATTGGTTAAAATGCTGCCCCATAATATTTCCAGGGCGGTGGACTTGGTGCCCGGCATAAGGCCAATGAAAAGAAACGAAAGGCCGAGCATCAGCGAAAAGATAACCCCTACCGATGTTTCCGGATTAAGCTCACCGCGGTCAGCCAATGGCCCAACGATAGCCGCGGCCAGCAGGCTCATGACGAAAGCCCCGATTAAAGGGTCGAACCCGAGCCACAGCCCGAGCATGGCTCCGGCAAAAGCAGCGTGAGACATGCATACCCCGATAAAAGGCATATGCATCAGGACTACAAAAACACCGATAACAGAGCAGGCAATACCACCCAACACCCCGGTAAGGATGGCATTCTGCATGAACTGGTAGCCGAATATTGAAAAATCCACGGTCGTACTACCTCAGGCCGTTATTTCCTGTTCCCGCCGTCTTCTCACGATATCGATCGGGATATCATAGAGAGCGCTGAGTTTTTCATCCGTAAGCTGGGTAACGGTGGTGCCCTGGCTCCAGATAAGCCCTTCTTTCATCAGTACTATCCGGTCGCAGGCGACGGGTAAGGCACTGAGGTCGTGGGTCACGAAGAGAGAAGTCAGTCCGCGGGTATCATGTATCAGCCGGACCAGCTCCAGTATGTCGCTTTTGGCACGCCAGTCCAGTGAAGCGGTCGGCTCATCGAGGAGCAGTATCTCCGGTTTCTGCGCCAGGCAGCGGGCGATAGCCACTCTCTGCTGCTCGCCGCCGGAGAGATGACCGATTGGCCTGGAGCTAAGATGCGTCATACCCACCAGGTCCAGCATCTCGTCGACTATTTTCCAGTCGGCTTTACCGGGACGGCGGAAAATCCCCATGGCACCGTAGCGACCCATCATGACCACCTCGCGGACATTCACCGGCATCCTGGGGTCAATATTCTGCGCCTGGGCGACATAGCCTACCCTTTTCCTCAGAGAATGACCGTTGCCATTGCCATTCCCTATTAACTGACCCAGCACACGGACCCGACCGTGACGCAGTTTCCCGATGCCGTTCAACACAGTCAATATGGTAGTCTTGCCAGCGCCGTTGGGCCCGACGATGCCGACAAATTCGCCCGAATTTACCTCGAGGGATACCCCTCTCAGAGCTACATCCTCACGGTAGGAAACGACGGCATCCTTTATACTGATAATCGAATCGCTCATTCTCTAAACTTACTCCGAAAGTGCCTTTATCAGGAGTTCAACATTATAATCGATGGTATCTTCCCAGGTATCGGTATTATCATAGCCGCCGGGAAAATTGGAAAGTATCACGCGGGCGCATCCCAGGTCTTCGGCGACGGCGACGCCAGCGTCGGCACCGCTCTGCATATTATCAATCACCAGAGTAACGTTTTCGCTTCTCCCCAAATCGACCAGGTCCTGTACCACCTGCGGAGTCAGTGTATCCGGTCGGCCGAAGATGCCGACGATATTAAATCCTGCCCAGCCGATGAACCCCGCCTGCTGGTCAGCGCAGAGGACATTAATACTCGCAGGATTAATCACTGCCAGCTTATTCTTTACCTCGGTTTCCTTGGCGGTGATTATCGCCTTATAGTCGGTAGCGGCGGACTCGTATTCGCCGGCATTGGCCGCGTCCACCTGGCTTAACGCTTCGGCAATTTTATCCACAGCCGCCGCTTGCACGGCCGGTGTCATCCAGTTGTCGTTTTCACCGACCATTGCGTTGACTCGTATCACGGTTAGTTCATCATTATCAGCGGTGGCGATAAGCTCCTCCGAGAACTGTTCACCCTGCCAGCCGTGGAGCAGAAAAAGGTCGGCATCAGCCAGCTGCTGGATATCGCCAGGCTTGACATCGAAATGGCCGGGGCACTGGCCGGGTGGGATAATATTAACGACACTAACATTATCGCCGCCGATGCGTTCGACTATCTGGGTAATCAGGGAAGTACTGGCGACAACATTAAGTTTGGGACCGGTGGTCTCTTCATCTGTACAGCCGGTCATAAGTGACATTGCTAAAATGCTAATAATAATTACGGCTAGAATAACAGAGAGCTTTTTCATATCTTCTTGTTTCCACCTTTCAATATTTCTGTTAATAAATGACTAGATGCAACTAGTTGCAATGTTTAGCGAAAAAAAATATATATCCGTTCTATCCGGACTTCTTCCGGCAAGCGGAACAAAGACCGGTTATCATTATGTGTTTTAAATCGGCCTGAAAATCATATTTATCCGCCAGGGTATGCTTGATATCTGAAAAGAGATTTTCATTACAGTCCCGGGTTTTACCACAGACACGGCAGACGAGATGGTGATGGTGACCTTCCTCGGCATGGTGATAGATAAAATGACCGTTGATTTCGCTTTTCACCACGCACCCAGATTCCTCCAGAAGGTCAAGGGTGCGATAAACGGTCGATTTATTGATGCCGGGCGCCCTCGTATCCAGGAAATTAATAAGCTCATCGGCGGTAAGATGAGACTGGTTATCGTGAATATATTCCACGATAAGCCGTCGCTGCGGGGTCATCTTGAAACCTTTTTGCTTGAGAACAGTAGAACAACTCATTGTAATTGCAACCAGTTGCTATTATATAGGCTTTATCAAGAAATGTCAACAGTGTTCCCGGGGATTTTTTACCGGTTACGGTAGAAGCAAATCGTCGCTCTCCATGCCAAGCCCGGCTAACGATGCGGCGAACAATGCCGTTAAACACGACCGCAACTGCTCCTGCTGCTCAGCGGTCAATGAAGCCATGATGCCATGAATCAGGTCCTCGCCCATTACTTTGCTGCACAGTTCACGTCCCTTGTCCGTGATGGAAAGCCTCACCATATTTCCCCTGTTTTTATCCTTTGCCTTGGTAACCAGTCCCTTTTTCTCCATCCTGACGATGAGCTCGGATACCGAGTGAGGTTCCAGAAAAAGCTGACGTGATAATTCCACGGGCGTTACCTGTCCCTTAAAAGCCCAGATGGTAACTAACGCGGCCGCCTGGTTGGGCGGAAGATACTGTCCCACTTTCCTGTGCCTGAGTTTAAATATTGCCGAACGCGTTTTATTAAGCAGCAACCAGAGTCGGTAGTCTTCGGTTATCTTTAAATTTTTCATAATAGTGTAATATGCGAGGCCAGATACTATCAGATAATAGCGTTAATACGGGCGGGCGTCAATATGATGGTGAATCAGTCACGTTTACACCCGAAAGGTCTGGCATACTCACCCCCTTAATCCCCCTCTCAAACAGTGACATCCTCAATGCGTATTTATTCCTTTGTTTGAGAGGGGGAAGAAATAGAAAGAGGGGCTGCGCCCCTCTTAGACGCCCCCGTTTTTACGGTGGATTATTTACAGCGAGTGAAAGTCTCACGGGAATTTCACCCCTCTTAAATACCCTCTTGGGGAGGTGTGGCGATTTCACGGACCGATTGCCTAATGCCCCAGGGCGGCTTGGGTGGGAATAGATTTTTAATACGGAGTGGGGATGCTTACGGACAAGACGAGGATGATACGAGGGCGGCCTGGGTGGGAAAAGATAACAACCATGGGGAGAGGTTAGGGGTGAGGTAAGCATCCCTACCAAATTTAATATTATTCATGTAAATTTTCACCGGCTTGACAGTGTTTTCTGGCAAATGGCATAATAACTGATAGTCGTAGTACGATATATTTTACAAATATCATAAATCTAAATCGTGCCTGACTAAAAAGGGGACGAAGATGGCTGATACAGCGCTGGAAAAAATCGTTGGCAGCAATAACATCACCACCGCAACAGAGGAGATGGCAGAATACGCTGACTCATCAGACCCCATTTCTTTAAAAACGCCCGGATACGCTGTCAGGCCGGAGAACGCCACCGAAGTAGAAGCAATCGTGAAGTGGGCCAATGAAACCCGGACACCCCTGGTACCGGTAAGCTCGGGACCACCACACGGACGCGGGGACACGACGCTCGCTGCCGACGGGGCGGTTATCGTCGACCTGAGCCGGATGAAGAGAATCATCAGGATAGACCGCCGGAATAAAATCGCCATGATAGAACCCGGCGTCACCTTCGGAGAGCTTCAGGAAGCGCTGGCAAAAGAAGGGCTGTGCGCTTATATGCCCCTGCTGCCGCGTCGTAATAAATCGGTAGTCGGCAGCGTGCTGGAAAGGGAGCCGATTACCCGACCCGGCCACCACTGGGACAGCACCGACCCGCTGCTCTGCGCCGAGGTCGTCTTCGGGAACGGCGACAGGTTCCGGACCGGCGAGGCATCGGGTCCCGATACCGTCGAGGAGCAGTGGGAGATGGACCGGGTGCAGATGAATCCCTTCGGCCACAGCCACGTCGATTTCCAGCGGCTGCTCTCCGGCGCCCAGGGCACGATGGGTATCGTTACCTGGATAACGCTGAAGTGCAGTTACCTGTCGGAATTAAGCCAGTCGTACCTGGTGCCATCGCCTGAAATTCAGCCTTTGATAGATTTATGCTATCAATTAGTAAAATTCAGGTTCGGCGGCAATATCTTCATCGTTAATAGCCTCGACCTGGCCTGTCTGCTGGGTAACAACACCCGCGAGATTGAGGAGATAAAGAAAGACCTGCCATCCTGGGTTATGTTAACCTCCTTCGAAGGCTACGGCATCCTTCCCGAGGATAAAGTAGCCAGTGAGGAAGCCGATTTTAAAGCCCTGGCCGCAGAATACAAATTAAAGCCGGTGATGGCTATCGACGGGGCGAGTGCCGAAAAGCTGTCGTGGCTGCTGGCCCAGCCCTCCCCCGAGCCCTACTGGAAGACTAGACATCGCGGGGGTAGTCAGGATATTTTCTTCCTGACTACCCTCGATAAGACCCCGGATTTTTCGGCGGAGATTATTAAGCTGGCTGAATCCTGTAATTACCCATCCCAAGATATCGGGGTATATATACAACCGATTGTCCAGGGCACCAGCTGCCACTGCGAGTTTAACCTGTATTACGAACCCACCTCACCGACCGAGATTACCAAGACCCGGGAGCTTTTAATAACAGCTTGTCAAAAGATAGCCGGGATGGGAGGTTTCTTCTCACGTCCCTACCCTGCCTGGAAAGATATAGCCTACCGGCGGGCTGCGGGTACCGCCGGGATGCAGCGTAAGATTAAAAAGCTGTTCGACCCTGATGGGATTCTCAATCCGGGCAAGCTGTGTTTTTGATGATTTGATACTC
>Ga0315554_1000211_pt1 | contig 32664 bp, 19 predicted proteins | sample SalMarSW160370MG_FD_202114 | JGI IMG/M metagenome (GOLD analysis project Ga0315554, IMG submission 202114) | Salt marsh sediment microbial communities from the Plum Island Ecosystem LTER, Massachusetts, United States - Salt Marsh Sediment SW1603-70 ...
AACCCTCACATGCAGATGGGCCCCAAGTCGTGAGAAGAGGGTGATCCAGCGTTGGGCAGAACCATCGCCGGCATTGGCTTTCTGCTCCTGGTTTGGATACAACGTTTCGGCGAGAGCAAAGTATGTGTTCTGGGCTTTCCAAAGGTCCAGAGCGAGGTGCAAGTCAGCGAGTGCCTCCAACGACTGTTCCAGCTCCTCAAGAGGTGGGAGATCGAGGGGATGTGCGTTGAGCATCTCGATCCGCGCCGTGATCCATTGGCCCACTTTGAACTCGAGTTCTTCCACATGGAGCTTCAGTGAGAATTTCCGAGCTTGTTGCGCGAGCGCTCGAAGCTTCTCGATATCCACCTTCGGATCATCAAACAATCTGACGAGCTGCTCGCTGATCACCAACCCGCTCGGTATGATGAGCAAGGCTGGAATGGGATGCTGCAGACCCTGGAGAAATGCCATCACGGCAGAGTTATCTTCGTAGATCGTCCGAAGTGAGCGATTTACGGAATCGAGAGTTTCTCTGAGAACGTCTTGGAGGATCTGGCGTTGTTCATCCCGGAAGAGGTGCCAGAGGGTGTAGTTGTTCGAGCCAAAATACTTCAGCATCAAACGCACGAACTCCGTCAGATCTCCTTTCTCGAAGGCCTTCGTGAGCTCGTCCTGCACTGACGCAAATGCTTCGTCACCCATGAAGACGCGGACGCCACCATTGACATTGTGGTCACCGAGGTGCAGCACCGCAAAAGTGATGGTGCAGTCCTCCCATGTCAGCATGGACTCAATCCTGACTTTTCCGAGAGCCGCTCTGAATCTGCCGCTTGCCAGGCTCTTGTACGCATCGCTCTCCACCGTGTAGCAGTAGAGCCGCGTTACCTGCTGAGGTTCAGTAAACAGTGACGTGATGCCATAATGTGCGCCCACGCGAACCAGATCAACGCTCGCCGGCTTGACGTACCTGTCGTAGACTGCCGCCCCGTCCCTCAACACGTTGCTGGGCGCCAACGCAAGCTTGTCCGTGAAGGCGCTTTCGAACGATCGCCCGGACAGGGCTTCGGCTTCTCGGATGGCTTTGGCGGCATACTGGAGTACCTCCGTTGTCTCGATACCGGAGATTTCGTCGAAGAACCAGCCACAGCTTGTATACATCAACATACAGTCACGCTGCATTTCCAGGAGCCTCAGCGCGCGCACCGTCTCCTCCTGGGAAAGCTCGCGGATGGTGTGCCGTCTGAGGACGCGTTTTACATTCTCCCGTGATCGGTCGTGGATGATCTCATAGTACTCATTCCTCAGCCTCCATGGATCAGAGACGTACTTTGGCGCTTCGGCCTCATACAGTGATAGAAGGGCATCCCGCAAGCTGTCCATAGCCTCTCGGAGAGGTTTCCTCCACGGTTGGGTCCAGCCGGCGTGTCCAAAGTTGCACCCGCAGTCGTCGCGCCAGCGCTCCACCCCATGGACGCAACTCCACGATGAGTTTTCGACTATCTCCACTGCGTGCGTCGGCGGATGCTGCTCCAGATACTCGGCGTAGTTTACCAGTCGCGCCTGTTGTGTTGACTCAATATGGTGGAGACAATAGGCAAGGGCCATGTCACCGTGTCGCCGATGGTGTCCATACGATTCACCGTCTGTTGCGACGTGGACAAGCTGAGGCCATGATCGAGATTCAATGAACGATCCCACCAAGCGTTGCGCGAAACGCTCGCCGTTCTCGAGGAGGTCACCGAATGCCATCTCTTGCGAAATCAGTCCGTTGTAGAAGAAGACGGCGATCGATTTGCCGGAGGGGAGTGAACACTGGTACGCCATGGTGGGATCGATCCGTTCGCCCACATCGACCCATTCACTGTCAGACTGCAGGTTCCTGATCCGGCGTGCTTGCCTCGGCGCGAGAATGGTGAATTTGATCTTCAACTCCGCAAGCACTTCAAGGGTCTCAAGGTCGACAGCGGTTTCCGGCAACCACATCCCTTCGGGGAATCTGCCGAACCGTTTCTCAAAATCCATGATCCCCCAATACGCCTGCGTGTACTTGTCCTGGCGGTTCGCCAGCGGCATGATCATGTGATTGTAGACCTGCGCGATCGCAGAACCATGCCCCGAGAACTGGCTCTTGCTCATCTTATCAGCCTCGATGATGGCGTTCAGTACCTCGGGCTTGCGCCGTTCCATCCATGCACAGAGCGTCGGTCCGATGTCGAAACTGATCTTGGAGTAGTTGTTGACGAGATTCAGGATGCGATTCTCGCTGTCCACAATGCGCGATGCCGTATTGGGCGCATAACACTCGGCTGTGACCCGTTCATTCCAGTCGTGGTAAGGAAAGGCAGAGTCCTGCAACTCCACCTCCTCAAGCCACGGATTCTCCCGCGGCGGCTGATAGAAGTGCCCGTGAATGCAAATATAGCGGTTCATGAAGTTCGGACTTTCTTGTACAAGGCGGCACTGTGAGGTTGCAGAGTGATCGGATCCCCAGAACGAACCACGTGCTGCGCGGCGCTCCCTGGGCCGCCCCACGTGGTGTCGGCAGAATCCAGAACGAGCTTCCATGCTCCAACCGGCAGAGGCATCTCCACGGTGGACGCATCGGTGCTGAAATTGAACAGAGCAACGATGTGGCTCGTCCTCCACCAGCGCCGCAGGAGCACCGTGCGGGCGTGCTCAAAGCCGACGGCTTCGAGGTGCTCGAACGAGAGGTGTGAGAGTGCCGGGAATTCCTTTCTGAGAGCCAGCAGCTGCCGGTAGTACTCCAGCATGATCTTGTTCCTACCCGAAGATCTCTTCTGCCACTGTATCGTGGAAGCCAGAAATGTTTGAGGATCGGCCGGGTCGGGCGGTTCAGCAGCCCACCGGAAAGCCGCGAACTCCGCTCGCCTGCCTTTGCGTACAGCCTCCAGCAGCTGCGGATCCGAATGATCAACAAAGTAAAGGAACGGCGTCTCTTCAGCGTACTCTTCCCCCATGAAGAACAGTGGAATGTGGGGTGAGAGAATAACAGCGGCCGCGGCCAACTTCAGCGCCTCGAACGACACCAGGGACGAGAGACGTTCCCCCTGCAGCCGGTTGCCGATCTGGTCGTGATTTTGAGAACTCACGACGAGCCGGGGCGTCGGGCACGTCGCCGTGCTGTTCCCGTGACGGCGCCGGCGGTAACTCGAATATTGGCCGGAGAAAACAAATCCCTCACGCAGGCTTTTGACGAGGTGTTCAGTGGAACCGAAGTCTTCGTAGTAGCCCGTCCGCTCGCCGGTCAGGAGCGTATGAATGCTATGATGGAAATCGTCGCACCACTGTGCGTCGATCCCGAACCCGCCAAGCTCGGGAGGCCGGATGATCCTTGTATCGTTCAGATCACTCTCCGCGATCAGACAATGCCTTCGACCGGTCGCGCGGGATAAAACATTCACGCGCTGCGCCAATTCCTGAAGAAACGGCACCGCGCTCATGTCATAGATGCCATGGACCGCGTCGAGGCGTAAGGCATCGATGTGGTAGCGATCGAACCAGAACAGGGCGTTCTCAATGAAGAAGTTGCGTACTTCATCGCTGTCGGGGCCGTCAAAGTTGACCGCCTTCCCCCACGGCGTCCGATACTTGTCTGTGAAATACGGGCCAAACTCTTCAAGATAGTTTCCCTCCGGCCCGAGATGGTTATACACGACATCGAGGAGAACAACCATCCCTTTGGCGTGACACTCCCGCACGAGGCGCTTGAGGCCATCCGGGCCTCCGTAGCTGTTCTGCACCGCAAAAGGGTACACCCCGTCGTACCCCCAATTGCGCTCACCAGGGAACTGGGCAACCGGCATGAGTTCGATCGCATTGATCCCCAGCGCAGAGAGCTGATCGAGTCTCGGAATGACGGCCTCGAACGTCCCCTCGGGTGTGAACGTGCCGACGTGCAGCTCATACATCACCATTTTGTCAAGCTCGATGCCCCGCCACGATGCGTCGTTCCAGCGAAAGGAGTGTGGACTGTCAAAGCGGGAGCACCCGTGGACCCCTTCAGGCTGAAATTGAGACGCAGGATCAGCCCTGAGTCGATCTCCATTCAGGCAATAACGATAGGCGGATTCGGGGGAGACGTTTTCTGCAATCAGTCGCCAGTACCCGTGCTCGTCCTTTTGCATCGGGAGCGTGCGCGGTCTGGGGCCGAGAAGCTCAAGATCCAACCGTTCAACCCGCGGACCCCAAACGACAAACTCACACCTTCCGTACTCAAGACAGTGCGCGCCGATCTTCATCGCCCGATGTCCTCATTCTTGAAGAACAGAACGCTGAGTGGGGGGATGGTAAGGGACAGCGAGTGGTATCGTCCATGTGCCGGAATGGGGGCGGCTTCCAAACCCCCGAAATTTCCCTGGCCACTGCCGCCGTAGATCGGCGCGTCGCTATTGAGCACCTCGGTCCAGAATCCACCGCTCGGCACGCCGACACGATAGTTCTGCCTCGGCACCGGCGTGAAGTTACAGATAACGAGGAGCACCTCATTCGTGCCCTTTCCCTTCCTGAGAAAACTCACGATGCAGTCTTCCCAGTCGTGGGAATCAATCCATTCAAAACCATCCTTCGAGAAATCGAGCTCATGCAAGGCGGGCTCCTTTCGGTAGCAGTGATTCAGATCCTTGATCCACCGGTGAATGCCGGGGTGATAGGAGAACTCCAGGCTGTACCACTCAAGGCTCTCGTCGTGGGACCATTCCTTCCATTGGCCAAACTCGCTTCCCATGAAATGCAGTTTCTTTCCCGGGTGAGCGAACATGTAGCCGAACAGAAGGCGCAGATTGGCGTACTTCTGCCATTCGTCGCCGGGCATTTTTCCAAACAGACTCCCCTTTCCATGCGTCACCTCATCATGCGAGATGGCGAGGAGGAAGTTCTCCGTGAAGGCATACCATACGCTGAAGGTGAGTTCGTTGTGATGGTATTTTCTGAAGAGAGGATCTTGCGAGAAATACTCGAGAACGTCGTGCATCCACCCCATATTCCACTTCATTCCAAATCCCAGCCCCCCAACGTGCACGGGCCGAGAAACCATCGGCCACGCCGTCGACTCCTCGGCGATCATCTGGACATCCGGATGTTCTCCATACACCGTCTCGTTCAGCCTCTGTAAGAATGCAATGGCTTCGAGGTTCTCCCTTCCGCCGTACCGATTCGGTATCCACTCCCCTTCTTTCCGTGCATAATCGAGGTACAGCATCGACGCGACCGCATCGACCCTGAGGCCGTCGATGTGATACTTTTGGAACCAGAAGAGCGCACTGCCGATCAAGAAGGCGCGGACTTCATTCCTTCCGTAGTTGAAGATGTAACTGTGCCACTCGGGATGAAACCCCTGCCGTCTATCCATGTGTTCAAAAAGATAGGTTCCGTCGAAGTAGGCAAGGCCGTGTTCATCGTTCGGAAAATGTGACGGCACCCAGTCCAGAAAGACACCGATGCCGTGTTGATGGAGTTCGTCGATGAGAACCATGAAATCCTCCGGCGTCCCATAGCGACTCGTTGGGGCAAAATATCCCACCGTTTGGTAGCCCCACGATCCGTAGAATGGATGTTCCATCAGCGGGAGGAATTCCACGTGCGTATAGCCCATCTCCTGCAGATACGGAGGCAGAACGTTCGCCATTTCTCTGTACGTCAACGGACGGTTACCTTCTTCCGGGACGCGTCGCCACGAGCCGAAGTGAACCTCGTAGACGGAGATTGCAGCATCAAGCGCGTTCGCCCGGCCCCGGGTTTGCATCCATGCGTCATCGTGCCAATCGTACTTCAGATCCCACACGACCGATCCCGTTCTGGGTGGAGTCTCCCAGTGCAGGGCGAAGGGATCTCCCTTGTCCGCTCTGTATCCGTTGTACTTGGACCGAACGTGATACTTGTAGATCGTCCCCCTCTCCACGCCTGTCACAAAACCCTCCCAAATTCCTGAGCCGTCCCATCGGACGTTCAACGGGTTGGACTCCGGATTCCAGCCGTTGAATTCCCCAATAACCGAAACTTTCTCCGCGTTCGGAGCCCAAACCGCAAATGCCACCCCCTGCGTGCCGTTGACTGTCGTCAGATGGGATCCCAACTTTTCGAAGAGCTTGAAGTGATTTCCTTCTTTGAAAAGATGGATATCGAGATCCGTAAGTTGACCTTTGAACGACGCTCCTTGTGGTGCTGTTCCTTTTGGTTTGGCTGTGCGTGGCATGTCATCGTCCCAGTAGTGTGAGAATTCCCCGAAGTGGTACATCCACCCAGTCGGGTCGGTTGTTGAGTTCATAGGCGACCTCGTAGATCGCCTTTTCCATAAGGTACGCGTCAAGCATGAGTTCCATTTCGTCCTTGCGGCGAGGTATGAAGAGTGCCGATTGCACCGTATCAAGATAGGATTTCAGAAACGTTCCTGCAACGCAAGTGTACCAAGCCTCCGCCCAAGCTCCAAGCACCGTTGCCTCATCGTCGGTATAGGCCTGGCCGCTGTAAAGCACAGAGTACACGGGATAATGCAACGAGCGTATCATCCCGGCAACATCGCGCAGTGGCGATCTCTTGAGTCTCCGCTCGCTCATTGGCCGAGCCGGTTCTCCTTCGAAGTCGATGATATAGAAATCATTCCCCGTGTAGAGAAGTTGGCCGAGGTGATAGTCGCCGTGAATTCTGATCTTCATTGATGAAAACTTCTGTGCGTAAAGCTTCGCAAAACGGGCAATGATATCCTTTTCCTGCTCGAGAATCAACTCGGCATCCTGACGTACTCTTGGCTTCAGTGCTTTGAGATTTCTCCGCACGACATCAAACACCCTGCGCGTCAGCGTGCGCATGGAATGATAGAGCGAGCGTTGGTAAAGAATGGAAAAGGGTTCCGGGGTGAATCTCTGGTTGTCAGTGTCTTTGGCCAGCGCGCGATGCATCTCTCCTGTTCGCTTGCCAATCAGAGCGGCCATTTCGAGGTACACTCCGCCTATCAGCTCATGAAGGAGGAGGGGAATCTCTGTCTCGGTCATCGCCATCGGTGACGAAGGGAGCGGGGGAGGGGCTGGAACCTCCGCCCTCTTTGCGAGAACGCGGTCGAAGTACGCTCGCGCCTGACCAAGAGTAAATGACCATGCATCCCCCTGATTGGGGACAAACTCCTGAATGACGGCCAGAACAATCGGTTCGCCCGAGGGGCGGTGGTACTCTATGCCTCCCGCAAAAGCAGGCACGTGAGCAAAACTGGCCTCCTCTGTTAAGAACCGCCCGATTTCAAGGTCGGGATTGATCCCTTCGTCAAGCCGGCGGTAGAGCTTCAGCAGGAAATCGTTACCGTACAGCAATGACGTATTGCTCTGCTCCGCCTTCAGGACTTGCGTCGGCAACTCCATGAGACCGGGCAATTTCTTGCGTCGCAGTCCTGCACCAGGGTACGCGATAATCTGGCCGTGCTGACCGCGCGTGATCTGCTTCTTTGAAGCGAGCGTGAGCAAAGCTCGCCTGAACCCCACGCTGTAGGAGGCGTCAATGAGATTCCCCTCACGTTCTGGCGTCTTGAGGGTTGCAATGATCGCCTTGGGATTCTCGACAACCTGCTCGGTCCCTTGACCTTCCAGGAATGTCAACGGAAGGAGATAGGATTCGCTCGACCCCTCGGTGTAGCGAACCTCGAGGATGGCCAGCTCAGTCGGGTACGGCTCGGCATCGACTGCAATCGCTTCGACGATCCGAACCTGCTGCAATGCCCGCGCTTTCCCACCGTACCACCGGCACGTCGCCAGATAGCGGGGGAGAACGTCGCGCTCGAGGCGCTCTTTCGCCTTTCCCTCGAGGACCGATTCCCATCGTGCTGACAGGACAAGCTCCGGAGTTTTTTCGCTCTCTAATTGGACGGAGGCCGGTGCTTCCTTTCTCAGGACAAACCAATAGTAGTCATAAAACCCAAGGGTGAAGAGATACGGGGTGGTCTTGATGGCTGGGAACTTGTTTCCGCTGACCGCCTCTTCGGGCACAAATCCGGCGAACCGTGAGATATCAAGCTCAACACATTGCGAAAAGCGCGAAAGATTGACCACCACCAGAATATTCTCTTCCTCATACTGCCGGACAAAGGCGAGGATCTTCGGATTATCTGAAGGGAGAAATTCAATCGTTCCTCTCCCGAAAGCCCTGAAGCGTTTGCGCACAGCGATGACTCGCTTCATCCACCAAAACAGCGAGGATAGATTGCGCTCCTGGTTTTCAACGTTGATGGCCTCATAGTGATACTCGGGATCAATGATCACAGGGAGAAACAACTTCTGGGGGTTGGCGCGGGAGAATCCGGCATTCCGGTCGGGATTCCACTGCATCGGCGTTCGGACACCATTTCGATCGCCCAGGTAGTGATTATCCCCCATCCCAATTTCATCGCCGTAATAGATCACAGGGGTTCCGGGGAGGGAAAACAGGAGGATGTTCATCAGTTCGATCTTGCGTCGGTTGTTGCCCAGAAGAGGTGCAAGTCGTCTCCGGATGCCAAGGTTGATTCGAGCCGTTGGATCTTTGGCGAAGATCCGATACATGTAGTCGCGTTCCTCGTCACTTACCATCTCAAGGGTCAGCTCGTCGTGGTTTCGCAGGAATAGTGCCCACTGGCAAAGGGCTGGGATGGTCGGCGTCTGCTCGAAGATGTCGACAATCGGAAAACGGTCCTCCATCCACGACGCCATAAAGAGCCTCGGCATGACAGGGAAATGGAACGCCATGTGACAACGATTGCCGCTCCCGAAGTATGCGGCGGCATCTTCGGGCCACTGGTTCGCCTCGGCGAGAAGCATTTTTGCCTTGTGCTTTTTGTCGACATGTGCGCGGAGCACTTCTATGAATTCGTATGTCTCGGGTAGATTTTCACAGTTGGTGCCCTCCCGTTCGAAGAGATACGGCACCGCATCAAGCCGAAATCCGTCAACGCCCATCTCCAGCCAATAGTCGAGAACCCTCGTGACTGCCCGCACCACCCTCGGATTGGCGAAATTCAGGTCGGGTTGATGTGAGTAAAACCGGTGCCAGTAATAGCTCTTCGCGACGGCGTCCCAAGCCCAGTTGGAGGTCTCAAAATCCTTGAAGATGATGCGCGCGTCCTGGTATCGTTCCGGGGTGTCGCTCCAGACGTAGAAATCGCGCCATGGAGATCCGGGCTTTGCCTTACGCGATCGGCGAAACCACTCATGCTGGTCCGATGTATGATTCAGCACCAGCTCGGTGATGACGCGGATCCCTCTCTTGTGGGCTTCCCTTAGGAAGGTCTTGAAGTCCTTTAGCGTGCCGTACTGAGGGTTGATTTCATGGTAATCTGAAATGTCATAGCCATCGTCCCTCTGGGGAGATGGATAGAACGGGAGAATCCACACTGCGGTGACCCCCAGGTTCTGCAGATAGTCGAGCTTCTCCGTCAGCCCGCGAAAATCGCCGATGCCATCTCCATTGCTGTCGTAAAAACTCTTGACGTGGAGCTCATAGATGACGGCATCCTTGTACCACGCAGAGTCATCTGCAAGATGGTCGGCTCGTTTGATCATATGCTCGCGTCCTAGTGTTCTGTATCGCAAATAAGTTGAAGAAAAACACATGCCGCTCCTAACGGAGCTTGGCGGCATTTGTTTCTTTTTTCGTTCTATAACTATGTCGTCCCTAACGGGACTTATTCAAAGAACTTCGGGTACGCGAAACTAGAAGTAGTAGTCAAAATCCGTTTCCCGTTTCATCTGCTTCCGCACCCGGAAAATGTGTCCCGGAGACACTTGGGGATCCAGCTGGACAAAGTTCCTCTCCCCGTGCCAAATGTACTTGTCGTCTGTGAGCAGCTCATGCACGAGGTACGGTTGGTCCGGGGGTATGCCGAGTTCCTTGATCGGAACCCGCACCCACCCGGACTGCGTATGCGCGGGATCGAGATTGATCACAACGAGAATAATGTTCGACAAATCTTCATCGGCTTTGCCATAGAAGATCAGGTACTCGTTGTCGACATCATAAAACCGTAGGTTCCACGTCGTCTGCAGAGCGCGGTTGTCTTTTCTGATGCGATTCACTCGTGCTATGAAATCCTTGAGGTTGCCCGGACCATCCCGGTCCCAGTTCCGGATCTCGTACTTCTCCGAATCCAAGTATTCTTCTTTCCCGGGCACGGCATCACCAACGCAGAGCTCGAAGGGAGGCCCATAGATGCCATAGTTCGACGAGAGTGTCGCTGCGAGCAGCAAGCGCATCATGAATGCCGGTCGGCCTCCGTACTGCAGATGCTCCGGCAGGATGTCCGGCGTGTTCGGCCAGAAATTCGGGCGGAAGAACTCGCGAACTTCCGTATTCAAAAGATGGGTGACGTATGCTGTGAACTCCGGCTTTGTATTGCGCCACGTGAAGTACGTGTACGATTGCGTGAAACCGATTCTTGCAAGCTCGTACATCACTTTCGGACGTGTAAAGGCTTCCGAAAGGAACATCAGGTCTGAATATTCCGCTTTGCACTCTCTGATCAACCATTCCCAGAATCTGAACGGCTTCGTGTGAGGATTGTCCACGCGGAAGATTCGGACTCCCTGTTTCGCCCAGAACAACACAACGCTCTTGAGCTCCTCCCACAGCTCCTGCCACGCTTCGCACTCGAAATTCAGAGGAATGATATCCTCATACTGTTTTGGCGGATTCTCTGCATGCTGGACTTTTCCATCGGGCCGCCACCGGAACCACTCGGGATGCTCTTTGACGTACGGATGGTCGGGAGAACATTGAAACGCAATATCGAGCGCGATCTCGATGCGATGCTCCCCTGCTTTCGCCAGCAGCGCCTTGAAATCCTCCATTGTGCCGAGCTCAGGATGGAGAGATGTGTGCCCACCCTCTGCTGAACCTATCGCCCACGGACTTCCAACGTCGCCCGGTCCAGCCGTCGGAGAGTTGTTCTTCCCCTTTCGGTTGGTTTTCCCGATGGGATGGATCGGCGGCAGATACCAAACATCGAATCCCATCCGAGCAATCTCGGGAAGGACCTTGATGCAATCGGCAAGTGTCCCGTGTTTCCCCTCGATTGTGGAACACGATCGAGGAAACCGTTCATACCAAGTGCTGAAGAGTGCCTTCGGTCGTTCGACCGTAACCGCCAGCTCTGGTTCGTGGGTCGCCTTGAACTGTCTCTCGGCAACGATCGCCATCAATTGTTCAAGCTCTTCCCCAAGGGCAAGGCTCAGTTTCTCCCCCTCGTCCTTTCCGTTCCGCAAGATGTCGACAATCTCCGCAAGACGAATTTTGTGTTCCTTTTGCCCTCTCCGTAACGATTCCTCGACCAAGTCGGCACCAATGAGAAAGTGGACGTCGAGCTGGTGGCCGCCATCGTGCCATTTCTTCAGATCGTGTTGCCACGTCTTGAACCGGTCGACCCAACCGCTCACCGTGTAACGGTATTCCCCGATCTCCTCCACGATGAACTGGCCCTCCCAGCGGTCATTTCCTTTGGCTTTCAGAGGGACTTCTCGCCAGCGAGCCTCGCCCCGTCCCTTGTAGAGGGCAACGGCAGAGAGCGCGTCATGTCCGTCAGAATAAATACCTGCACTGACGATCACTCGCTCGCCAAGAACCCTCTTGATGGGGTACTTGCCGTCATCAACCCGGGGCCGAACATCTTCTATGACGACTCTGGTTCTACCTTCGTCCATCGTTCATCTTCCTTGATTTGTCTGCGGGCACCATCTGATGGTTTCCACCTCCCTGCACGATGAGTCATGCAAGATGATTCTGAAACAGCACTGCAAATCCGAGGAATGAGAAAAATCCCACCACATCCGTCACGGTCGTCAACACGATGCTCGATGATTGTGCGGGGTCTAATCCCATCGTCTTCATCGTCAGGGGAATGGCAGCGCCCGACAAGCCCGCCGCGAACAGATTGACGATCATCGCCAAACCGATCACAACTCCCAAAACTGCGTTGCCGTGCCACATCCAGGCGACGAGCGCCGTGACCAATCCGATCGCAACACCGTTCAGAATCCCAACCGAGGTCTCCTTCAAGATAAGCCGCCAGATTTTGCCGCGCGGAATTTCTCTCAGGACAAGCCCGCGCATTACGACGGCGAGTGTTTGCGCGCCGGCGTTTCCCCCCTGTCCTGCGACGACGGGAAGGAACACTGCCAGCACCGTGAACCTCGCGATCACATCCTCGAAAAGACCTACAACCGAGGCCGCCAGAAATGCCGTCCCAAGATTCACATGAAGCCACGGCAGACGTTTCCGCAGAGAGAAGAGCACCGGCGACATGGCCCGCTCATCCCCTCCCGCACCAAACATCTTCTGGATGTCCTCCGTCGCCTCATCCTGCACATCTGAGATCAGCTCATCCGCCTTCACCACGCCGAGCATGCGGTTCTCGCTATCAACGACCGGCGCGGCAAAATATCTCAGCCTGGAAAGGAGGTTGGCGACCTCTTCTCGATCCAGAAAGGAATTGACTGATACAATGTCGGTTCGCATGACGCTCTCAAGCGTCTGTGTGCTTGAAGCGATAAGCATGTCACGCATGTTGATGACACCGACAAGGTGATCCTCGGAATCCACTACGTAAACGTATGACGCCGGAGCATTCCTGCGAGAGAGAGCTCGAATCCTGCGGATGGCGTCCTTCACTTTCACGCTTGTGTGCAGTGTGAGGAAGTCGGTACTCATGATCCGGCCCGCGCTGTTCTCGGGATACTGGAGCAACTCGGCGATCTTCGCTCTTGTCTTCTCGGGCACGTGCTCAAGGAATTTTTCGCGATCCTCATCCGAGAGGTTCAAGAACAAGGTCGCTCCTTGACGGGGCTCCAGCTTATCGAGGATCTCCCGAAAAATATCGGGTGGAGCATCCTCCAACAGCCGAGCTGCGTGTCCGGCGCTCAAAAACCGAAATGCCTGCACCGCGAGGGGGGCAGGAAGCGCTCGGAGCACTTTCATCGCGTCCGATTCTTTCATGGTCTCCAGGCTCTGAACCGCCGCTACGGGGTCGTGTTCAAAAAACCTCTGGACCAACGGTATGAGCGCCGAACGATGCGCCATAGTGATTCCTCCTCTCGATGGTTCCGGTATGAGCCGTCGTCCGCGCAGAACGGCCGCATAAGTTCAAGCCCGATCCGTCCGCGCGCACCTTCCCGCTGGAACTGCCATCCAGCGTCCGACCGGATCTTCACGCCGCAATGCTCGTAAAGCGAGCCCCACCCAGACAGCAACCCCACGGTTTCGCTCAATTCCAGGCATGGGTACGAGTCCCTCCAGCGTCGACTTTTCCCCGCGGATCTGCAGACACCGCCACCTTCTTCGTCAGGAGCTTTTCAGCGGTGGCATGCCATCTCGGATATGGAGATCGCGCTGCGGGAAGGGAATTTCAATCCCGTTTTCTTTGAACTTTCGCTTGATAACGAAATTCAGATCACTGCGCAGAACGAACGGGCGTGTGATGTACGCCTGAGTCCATACGCGGAGCTCGAAATTCAATGAACTGTCGCCAAACTCAAGGAAGACCACATCCGGCATGGGCTCCTTGAGTACCCCCTCGTGCTCATTCGCAACTTCCAGGAGGACTCTCTTGACGAGATCGGGGTCTGAGCTGTAGGAGACACCCACCGGGATATGTACCCTTACGTTGCGATCCACGTGACTCCAATTGATGACATTGGAGGACACAAAATCGGCGTTGGGTACGATGATCGAAATGTTGTCATTCGTGACGATCACCGTCGCACGCAGCGAAATCTTTATCACATCCCCCGTAATCTCTCCAACCTGAACACGATCTCCTACCTTGATCGGACGCTCCAAGAGTATGATGATTCCACTCACAATATTGTTCGTAATGCCTTGCAGGCCAAACCCTATGCCAACACCCAGAGCGCCGGCGAGAATCGTGAGCGCGCTGAGATCTATTCCGGCTGTTTGAACAATGATGATGATTCCGATTGTCAGGACCGTATAGCGTGTTACTGATCCGACCGACTGTCGTACCCCGATGTCCGTGCTGCTTCGAGCCATCAATCGGTTAACGATCCAATTCTTGACCTTTGCGGATCCGTAGAAAAGAACAAAGAGCACCAGGACGAGATAGAGAAGCTTCCAAAGGGTCACGCCGCTATTCCCCACCGTGAACAACTCGACGTCGAGCCAGTTTTTGATCTGGTGAAGTGCATTGATGATCGCGTCCATCGATGGAGTCCTTCAAAAGGGGTTATGTACTAGAATGGTCAGAACCCAAGAACTCTCTGATTCTCGGGGTCATCAGTCCCAATGCGTGTGCGCCCAGCGAGTGTCATCCGAAAACCGTGATGGGATTCATAGAAATCGTCCTCGCTCAATGAAGAGTGAACAGCAACGCCTGGCGCTGATGTATCTCACCGCGAGACACCAAGACGCTCCCTTGCTGCAATCCCCTCCTCGTTCCTCCACGATTTGCCTGATGCAGCCACGTTGAGAAGTTGGTGCCTCTGTCTGGATTCACTGAACTCTGCCGATAATCGTTGCGCAATGCGCTCGCACTTCTTGAGGAGCCTGTCAAAAAGCCACGCCCTGCTTCTGTCAACTGCTGAAAAATAATTGCTGAAGCTAAGGTTGAGCATCGAGACTTCCCGCGCATTACTCAATCGTGTGGGCGACCCGACCCTCATGTCCCCGCCGGTCCTCGAGCCGCTCCTTCAAGCTGACAGAGTGATTTGAGCAACTCGATGACCTCGGCAGAGTTTGGGATGTTGTATTGAGCGCGGGTGTTGGTGAGGCCCACCCTCAACGTGACGGCAGATTCGGGAAGAGCGGCAAAGAGATCCTCGTCGGTCCAGTCATCCCCGATCGCAATGATGAAATCATACCGACCGGTTGAGAGCCAGCGGAGCGCTGCGTTCCCTTTGTTGACGCCGGCGTTGCGAATCTCGACGACCTTGCTCCCCTGCAGGACCTGAATATCGATGTTGGCGGTGAAATGGACGAGGTGATCGGTGAGTTCCGCGGCCAGCGGGCGGGCCTGCTCGGGGTCGGCAGACCGGTAATGCCAGACCAGGGAGTGTTCCTTCTCCTCGACGAACGCGCCGGGGAGCCGGTCGGCATATTGCTGCAACATCGGCAGCAGGCGCGCCTTCCAGTCGGCACTATACTGGCTCAGCATTTGCCAGTTGTTGCTCTTGTCCCGCAGCCAGATGCCATGTTCCGCGACGATCCCGATGGACAGATCTCCGAACCAACGCTCCAGCGTAGCCCTGTCCCGTCCGCTGATAAGCACGACCGTGTTGTGGGGATCGGACGACAGGGTGCGAAGGAGCATGAGCAATGGTTCGGTTGGCGCAGCAAGATAGGGCCGGCGCATCAGAGGCACGAGTGTCCCGTCGTAATCAAGGAAGAGCAGGCGCTGGCGCGCCCGGAGGAAACGCTCGCCGAGCTGTTTCTTCGCGGCAGGTGCGAGCAGCTTTGCCGTAAACTGCGCCTGGACCTGCTTCATCCCCGCGAGCTGATCGATGAAGTCCGTTGCCCACCGGATCACATCGTATCGCCGGAGCCGCTCCTGCATGATTTGATTGCGCCGCTTCTGTTCCTCGGGGGGCATCTCGAGCGCTTCCTTCAATGCCTCGGCAATCTGATCCCTATCGTTCGGATTCACGATGATCGCCTCCCCCAGCTCCTTGGCTGCGCCGGCCATCTCACTGAGGATCAGGACGCCGCTCATGTCCACGCGCGATGCGACGTACTCCTTCGCGATAAGATTCATCCCATCGCGCAGCGGCGTGACGAGGGCGACGTCGCTCACTCCGTAGAGCGCCACAAGGGGATGGAGCGACAGATGCTTGTACTGATAGATGACCGGCATCCAGCTGATACTGCCGAACTTGCCGTTGATCCTCCCCACATACTCCTCGATCTGCTTCTTCATCAAATCATACTGCAGGACTCCGATGCGAGAGGGGACGACCAGCATGATCAGGACGACCTTCTCCCGGAGCTCCGGATACTTCTCGAGGAGGCGCTCGAATCCCTCCAGCCGGTGCAGGATCCCTTTTGAGTAATCGAGCCGGTCGACGGAGAGGACGGCCCGGAAATTCGAGAGACTCTTCTGGACCTCGGCTCGCTCCTGTTGCGTCGCAGGATCATTGCTGGCATCGACGAATCTCTGGAAATCGATCCCCATCGGGTACGTCTCGACCTTCACGACGTGATTGGGGAGCGAGATTTGTCCCATGTGGTGTTCGTGGCCCAGGATCCGCAGCACGGACTGCAGGAAGTGCTGCATGTACTCGTATGTATGGAATCCGATGAGATCGGCGCCGAGAAGCCCTTCGAGGATGTCGCGACGCCACCGCGGCGGAAGAAGACGGAAGATCTCAAAGGCAGGAAAGGGAATGTGAAGAAAGAATCCGATCTGCAGCGCGGGAATTTGTTCCCTGAGGAGTCGCGGCAGAAGCATGAGATGATAGTCTTGCACCCAGACGGTATCGCCGGGTTTGACCAGCTCCATCAGGGCATCGCAGAAGAGCTGGTTCACCCGCCGGTAGTTCTGCCAGAAATCCTCCTGGTAGACGGTGTAGGAGGGAAAATAGTGGAAGAGGGGCCAGATGGTCTTGTTGCAGAATCCGAGATAGAAATCCTCCATGTCGGATTCGGTCAGGAAAACCGGGTACGCATGGTAGGTCCCCAACGCCTTCGATCTCACGCGTTCTTTGTGCTCATCCGGGATCGTGTTGCCCGGCCAGCCGACCCAGACGTGCTCTTCCCGCTTCGGAAAGTGATCCCTGTACGAATCGAGAAACGCACTGAGCCCTGTGACCAGCCCACCCGCGCTCTCATCGAACCGAAGCTCATCGTCGCGGAGGCGCACCGTAAATGGGAGCCTGTTGGAGACGATGATGAGTCTTCCTGAACCGACACGCTCCACCGCCATGGCAATCGTTCCTTTCCTGGAGCCTTCGTGCTACAAGTACACAATGTCCTCCTGCCGGAAGAGGGAAATGAAGAGCAGGAGATAGTCCTTGATATGTCTTGTGATCAGGAAGTTGTTCTTGATATGCTCTCTGCCGTTCACGCCGAGACGCTGCGCGTACTGCGGCTCATGGATGAGCTGTTTGATCCAGTACGCTGTCCCATCGATGGAATGTGTCAAAATGCCCGAATATTTGTGCGTAATCTGCAGCGGGATCCCCCCGACCGCGGAGGCGATCGTCGGTTTCCCTTTCCAGAGCGCCTCCGAAACCGTCAACCCGAACCCTTCTTTCAGGGATTTCTGCAACGCGACGGTGGAGCCGCGCTGCAGGGCGTTGATTTCAAAGTCGCTCGCCGGAGGGAGAAAGAGAACGAAGATATCCTTGTCCTTGTCCGCTTCCTCCTTCACCTGCTGCATGATGACAGGGCCCTCAGGGTCATCCGTCGCCCCGCCGCCGGCGAGAACCAGCTGGAGGTCGGCGTGCTTCTTCGCGATCTTGTACGCCTTGATCACGCCGAGCGGGTCCTTCAGATAATCGAAGCGGGAGATCTGCGTGATCACCGGCCGCGATCGGTCGATGCCGAAGCGGGAGAAAACCGAGTCGATGGCATCCTCCGGCAGGTCTCTGTTTTTCTCGCTGAGCGGATCAATGGAGGGGCTGATCAGGACCTGCGGGATCGCGAGCTTCCGCGCGAACGCCGGCGCGGAGAAGACCGCCGAGTCATACTGTTCGATAAACTGCTGGAGGAAGTTCCAGATCTCCGGGTTCGGTTTGGAGAAGTCGATGTGACATCGCCAGATCCAATTTCTCCCGAGATCTTTTCTCCGTTCGATCAATGCCACCGGCTGCGGGTCATGCACGAAGACGATATCTCCAAAATCCATCGCAGCGGCGTTCTCCCTGTTGACTTCCAGGAAAGCATCGTACTCGTCTTTGCCGACGTCGACGGACACGCCGTGGAGGCCATTATGGAACTTCTTCGTGATCGTAAAGAACTTCTCGTTCCCTTTGATCACGTCCCAGCGAGCCTGAACCCCCAATTGTGTCAGCAGCGGGATCATCCTCGTCAGGATCTCCGCCACGCCTCCGCCCACCGCAGTCGAGTTGATGTTCTGGATCTGCTTCCCCTCCAGCCTTCCGGCGAGGAGGTAGAGCTCGTCGACCATCGCCTGACCGACGATCGGTGCGTAATCTTCAATTTTTACCATATTGTTCCACGAGTCGAATGATCCGGGATCGCAAACCTTCTAAGGTAAACGTGTAGGGGTCCAGACGGGCGACTCTCTCGGCAAGTTCCGGCTTCCCCATGTCACGGAACCACCGCGAGAAGTCATTCTCACCTTTCTCCAATCTCAGTTTTGCATCGAAGATGTGGTAGTAAAGGGAGTTGACACTGACACGCTTGAGGACCTCTGTAAACTCTTCGAGATCGTGAGCAACATGCGGAGTCCGCAGAACGAACGTTCGAGAGCACATGAAATGGAACTCCTCCCCCTGCGGCGCCAACAGCGTCCTTCGTTCCTGATGGGGTTGTTCAGAGAGGATTTCGATGAACCGGCTCCTGAGGTCTTCCAGCGACTGGAACTGAATGATATCAACGCTCGACATGATCTCGCCCAGCTGCGCGTCGTTGAGAACTTCCGCGATCCAATACGAGAAGTCGTTCGGCGGCTCGGGAGAAAGAAAATGGTGTTGATGGAGAAACTTGTGGGTGTGGTAGTAGATGGAGGCTTCCGGTACTTCCTTGACCCCTTCCAGCAGCTCCGGAATGTTCTTCGCGGTCCGGCCCAGCAGAAGCGTCTGATCGAGCTTTGTGTTGAAGTAGAATTCGTTCATGGCATTGTTCCATTCGCTGCAAAGTGACTAGCGCGCGGTCTCACCGGGCCGCCGCGTGACCGGCGCCGGAGGTTGCACCGAGCTGTCTGCATTGACGAACAGCGTTTGCGTCGGGTAGGCGAAGTCGACGCCTTCCTGCTCGAACCGCCGATAGATTTCCAAGTTGATCGCCTGCTGGATGTCCATATAGATATTGTAGTCGGGACTGAGGACATAGTAGACGACCTCGTAGATCAGGGCGAAATCCCCGTATTCCTTGAAATGCGCGCGATCGAAGCGAACGCCCGCCTGCGACTCGATGATCTCGCGGAGCAGCGGGCTCAGGCGAGAGAGTTTCTCGTAGGGCGTCTGGTAGGTGACGCCGAGGGTGAAGACGACCCGCCGTTCGGACATCCGTTTGAAGTTCCTGATGCGGCTCTTGAGCAAATCGGTATTTGAGAAGATGAGCTGCTCGCCGGAGAGGCTTCGGACACGGGTGGTCTTCAGACCGACGTGCTCCACGGTACCCAGGAGCTCGTCGACGATGATGAAGTCGCCCATCACAAACGGCTTGTCCAGGACGATGGAGAGCGACGCGAAGAGGTCGCCCAGAATATTCTGAAGAGCCAGCGCGATAGCCACACCGCCGATTCCGAGTCCCGCCACCAGCCCTGTGATGCTCACGCCCATATTGTCGAGGGCGAGGACGAGAACCAGGGACCAGAGCACGAGTTTCGCGACAAAACCCAGGCCTGCCAGCGTCGTGGCGCTCGCGGCGTCTTCCTCCATGCGGCGCTTCATCATGCGGCCGAGCCAGAACGTGATCACCGAGGTTCCCCAGATCGCCCCCTGTAGCAGGAGCCCCAGAACGAGGAGGGTCTGGACAAGACGGGTTGTCGGCGGCGGAAGCGTTAGCGCATATGTTCCGGCATAGGCGGAGACCAGGAGAAGGAAGAGAGTTCGGGTTCCGCGCAACATGTGAACGACGATATCATCAAGATCGGTCGCCGTCTTCTCAGCCGCGGCCGCGAGGCGGTGGAGAATGACCGTTTGAAAGATTTTGAGGACGAAGAAGGTCCCGGCGGCCACGGCCAGCGCCGTGAGCCAGGTTTCCAGCGTGTTCCCAAAATAGATCTGATCGAGAAATCTCATACCGTAGATCTCACCTCATTGTCAGTGGGCGATGACCTTTGCCGAACGTCAATGATGAAGCTGCAGGCGAGAAGACTCCAGGGAAGTGGAGGGTCAAGTTGGAACCAGCACCAATGTTCACGCAGACCTCACTGGATTCCCGACCGACACGGACTCCTAGGCAGCAGTGGAGAGGGCTCTGATGCGTGAGGTCACAAAGCGGGTAAACAGCCACGGAATCAGCAGCGTGGGAGCCATTTTCTGTATTCCTCTTGACCTTTGCTCTGCGATGCCTCCTACACATGATAGCATCAAGCAAACAAATGTCAAGCGAAATGTTGAAGCCGCAGAGTGGATGCGTGCATTCGACAGTAGACTCTTCAACCCAGAGACGCATAAGGACAACGAAATTCCTTCTTGAGAAGTTGCACCGGCGACAACAGTCTCGCCCGCTCCGGCGAGGCGTCGACGAGTTCAGCAAAGCTCAACGTCAGCTTCCGATCCGTAAAAAAGTCGTTCTTCTGTTGAGTTTGACACGGAAAATGTTATACTATAGGGTAGGTTTAAGGTTCCTCTCGGCTGCTCAGTCCAATGAACTCGAGACCCGCACCCCGTCGCTTGCCCGGTCACAGAACCAAACCCGCGCGCCCATGAAGCGTCTTCACGATCGACGACTATGAAGAGCATACCTCGACTCGTAAAGTTTCTCGCGAGAAACCATCAGCGGTTGTCCCCTCTTCTGATCCTCACGCACGACTACCCCGACCCTGATGCGCTCGCCTCCGCTTGGGCCCTCTACTACCTGGCGACGCACCAGTTCGGCATGCGGGCGAAGATCGCGTACGGCGGGATCATCGGTCGCCACGAGAACAAGGAAATGGTGCGAGCGCTGAACCTGCCCGCCAGCCGATTGCGCCCGTCCGATCTCGCGTTCTACCCCAACGTTGCTCTTGTCGACACTCAACCAAGCTTCGAAAACAACTCCTTCCCGAAGGAGAAGAAGGCGGCGATCGTTATTGACCAGCACCCGTCGATCTTCCGCCCGGCGGCCGAACTGGTGATGATCGATACGGATTCCGGAGCCACCTCCGCCTTGCTGGCCCGTGAGTTCATCATCCATGGGATCGCTCTCCCGGAACGCCTTGCCACGGCGCTGGTCTACGGCATCCTCTCGGACACGCTGAACCTTCACCGCAATCGCAATCCGGAGGTCATCGAGATCTATCTCGCCTTGCTGCCCCGCTGCGACATCCGCGCCCTCGCCCGCATCCAGAACCCTCCGCGCTCCAGGAAGTTTTTCCATGGTCTCGCCACCGGCCTCCAGAGGGCGAAGATCGGACGGAAGCTGATTCTTTCCCATCTCGGTCCGGTCGAGAACCCCGACCTCGTTTCGCAGATGGCCGACTTCCTTCTGACCTGCCAGGGAATGCAGTGGTCCTTCTGCACGGGACGCTACGGTGAGGACCTCCACGTTTCCTTGCGGACCACGAGGCCCAATACCTCAGCGGGAGATGTGCTGCGTCGGATCTTCGATCATTTCGACCGCGCAGGCGGTCATGGGCCGATCGCCGGAGGCAGGGTGAGGATCAAGCGCAAGCGAGCCGTCCTCGAGTGGGAGAAGACCGAATCGCTCCTCACCGACCGTTTGACGAATTTCCTCCGGCTCCCGCGCGGCCACAAGTTTACGCCTCTGATCAAGGGATCATCACGCAAAACGGACTGACGCCATGAAGATTCTTGACATACTGGGAGAGGTCGGCATCTCAGGTTTCCTGGACATCGTTTTCATGTCTGTTCTGATTTACTCCACGCTGGTGTGGTTCAAGAGGACAAGAGCGATCTTCGTCGTCATCGGCATGTTCATCGTGGTCGTCGTGTATCTCCTCGCCCGCCAGCTCGATATGACTCTCACGACGTCGGTCTTCCAGGGTTTCTTCGCGATCATCATCATCGCCGTCGTTATCATCTTTCAAGAGGAGATCAAGCATTTTCTCGAACAACTGGCCAGTCACAGCGTCGTCGGCCGGTTCCGGGGCCGAAAGCTGCTCCATATGCCCCGGAAAGAAATCGAGATCCTCGTCAATACGGCGAAGGACCTCGCCCGCGACAACATCGGGGCAATCATCGTCCTGCGCGGACAAGATCCCATCGTGCGACATCTCGAGGGCGGCAGCAACCTGGGGGGAGAAATGAGCGAGGCGATTCTGAGAAGCATCTTCAACCCGTACTCTCCGGCACACGACGGCGCGGTCATCATCTTCGGTGATCAGATCGCCCAGTTCTCCACATACCTCCCCCTCTCGAAGAACCTCCGCAAGCTGCAGAAGACCGGCACACGGCACGCAGCGGCTCTCGGCCTGTCTGAGCTGACCGATGCCCTGTGCGTGGTCGTTTCGGAAGAGAGCGGCACGATCTCCGTCGCACGCAACGGCGACATCCACCAGGTGAAAGACGTGGAGGAACTCAGCTCGATGCTGGAGAGATTTTACGAAGAGATCATGCCGTCGGCCGCATCAAAACCGTGGATCGAGTTCTTCAAGAGGAACTACAGGGAGAAGGTGATCGCAATCGGCGCGACATGCCTGCTGTGGTTCTTCTTCGTCCACGAAGCCAGAATCGACCACCGGACCTTCGTCGTCCCCGTCGACTATGCCGATGTCCCGTCGCAGCTCATTGTCGACAAGATCGATCCGCCGGAGGTTGAAGTCACGTTCGCCGGGTCGCGACGATCCTTCTACTTTCTCGACAAGGACCAATTCAAGATTTCGCTCAGGCTGGCAAATGCCAAGCAAGGAGTACTGAGGCGAACGATCGGCAGAACCAGCATCGATGTCCCTGATGGCCTTACCCTCGAGACAATCCTGCCCAACGAAGTAAGAGTCTACCTTGAACGGAAGAAGTCGTAGGTCTTCCCGGAAGGCCCGCCCCTTTTCCTACTCGTCAGACTGACGACTCTTCTTCTGCCGCTCCATGAACCGTTCCGCCATCTTGACGATGGTTACGATCCTCCCGATGACGCCTGACTTTCTCGGCTCGTACGTCGCCTCGACATCTTCCATTACTTTGCCCAGGTCGACGTGGATCGAGGCAGACTTCGTGATCGAGAGGATTTGTGACGGGTAAACGCTCCTGTGTCCCGTCATGAGAAAACTGATCACGCAGGCCACTGTGGCGTACGGGGCGACGGCCGGCCCGAAGAGCTCGACCGCCATGATACTGGCCGCAATCGGCGTATTGGCCGCCCCCGCCACCACGCTCACCAGCCCGATCGCTGCAAACGTGCCGATGTTCAGATGCAGCACCTGCGCAAACAGTGTCCCGGCGGTCGCTCCGACAAAGAAGATGGGGGTTACGATCCCCCCGCTTCCGCCGAAGTTCAACGTGATGCTTGTAAAGATGGATTTCATGACAAAGGAATACCACGGCGCTTCTCCGCCCTCGAGGCAGGACTGAATTCCATCAAGCCCGAGGCCGAGATACCTCGTCGAGAAGATCAAGGCCAAAACAACCAGCGCCGCTCCCCCGATCAGGCCCTTGAGAGGAACCCAAACGCGAATTCTCTGTGCGACCCTCTCACCGATCCTTAACGCCTCCACCAGCACGAACGAACAGAGACCAAAGAAGAGCCCGGCGATCACGACTTTCAGAAAAAAGGACTCGCTGAAAACCGGAACGAAGCTCACCGGGTGATGGAAGTACGTAATCCCCATCGCCGATGAGATCTGGTAGCTCGTTATGCCGGCGATAAACGACGGCAGGAGAACGTCATAGAGAATAGCTCCGACGAAGAGAACCTCGACGCCGAAGATGGAACCCGCAATCGGCGTTCCGAAGACAGAGGCGAAGCCGGCGCTGATCCCACAAATCACGAGCTTCTTTCGATCATGGTCGTCGAATCTCAGCAGGTCGGCAAGCAAGGAGGAGAGTCCGGCCCCGATCTGCGCGCACGGCCCCTCCTTGCCGGCAGACCCACCCAGAGCAAGCGTGATGATCGTCGCGACAAGCTTCACCGGAACAACGGCCGCCTTGATCTTGCCGGAGTGCTTATGGACAGCCTCGATGACCTTTTCGGTTCCATGCCCTTCAGCGTCCGGCGCGAGGTACTTGATCATCAGGGCGCTCAGAAACATCGCAACCGGCAGGAGGAAAAGGGCAAAAGAGTACTCACGGCTGACCGTGGTACTCCACGTCAACAACTTCAGAAATACCGTTGTTGCCAAGCCCACGATCGCTCCTACGAGCGTCGCGAGCACAACCCACTTGACGATACTGACAAAGAGGATGCTCTGCTCGGCGATTCTTGTTCTCATGCGACTAGATTTTCCGGGGTGTCATAATTCTTGAAGCGGCGAGGCTTTAGCGGATGGTCGACTTAACCCTCGATGGTCATCTTACAAAAAATTCTCCACCTAAACAACTCGCGGCCAAAGATTTTGACCGGATCCGCAAACTTGAAAGGGCAGCGAGGACGGGAGAGGGTTTTCGGCTCAAGGGAGCATACTGTGCCGCCATTTCGTCCACGCGAGGCTCGTGTGACACAAAGAAAAACTCAGAGTCACCCTCCTTCGGCAGAAAAATGACCGCCCTCCCGATGAAGGCCAGGGAGCCGGAATCATCATGCTGAGAGATGAGCGCTCGCCGCATGACCCCCTGATTCCCGCCGGTCCCCGCGGCGCGAACTCACTGCTCTTCGAACGATTCAAGGACCCCCGACACAAACTTCTTTCCGCCGAGCGATAACAGGACGATCGTCAAGACTCCCATCGTCGCGATGATGACGGTGAATCCGATCACGACAATCTCGCGCGCGATATCAAGCTCCGTCAGGGCCATGGCGGAGAAGAAAAGCATGAACACGGCTTTCGTGAAGCGAGCGATGAGGGTAGCCCGGGGAACATCTTCTTGCCGGAGAGCTCTCTTCATGGCGTCGGAGATCCATCGTGCCAGCAGCCATCCGAGACCGAAGATGAGAAACGCGATGAGCAGCTTCGGTATGAACAGCACGAATTGCTCCAGGATATTCGAGAGGGCCGAGAGCTGGAGCGCATCAAGGGAGGCATTCAGCAGGATGAGGAAGACGATCAGAAACGCACCGTTCCCGATGAACTCGAAGAACGCATGCCGGACGTCGGCCTTCTCCATCCTGGCGCCCCATTTGAAGCGGCGGAGCAGACGGTCGAACCGAAGGACGACCATCACCTGGATGACGATCCGCTTCACCAGCCAACCCAGGAGCCATCCGATGACGATCAGGACGATGCCCGCAATGAGGCTCGGCACATACCCGATCATTTTCTCCGCGACGCTATAGAGGACATTTTGCAGAGGACTATTCATGGTGTTCATCTCCCTCTTTTTTAAAGGAATTCAACAATTGTGTCCAGAATGACGGCTGCTCCTCATACTCATTCACCCACAACACGGGAGAGGCCGATTGCTCGGTGATCTCCTGGGTGAGCGATTGCCCGAACAGCAGCCCCAGAAACTCGCCCGATCTTCCCCCCATAATAATGAGGTCCGCGTGCTTCGACTCCTGGATGATCCCCTGCCGAACATCTTTGTTCTTCAATACTTTCACTTCCGCCGAGAGAGAGCTCTCTTTCAAGAGTGACTGGATCCTCTCCAAATGCTGATCCCGCTCCTCCTTGGGCATACTGGGCTCGAAGACGACCGCAACATCCGCCTTACACTTAAAGTGATCAACAATTGCGGGAGCGATCTCAAGCGCCAGACGCGTGTGGATGTTTTCGCCAAAGGGGATCAGGACATTCTTGACTCCGCCCGGGGGCAGTTGACCGTGCAGAACGGCTACCTCGCACGGAGCCTGGTCCAGCATGGTATCCATCACGGTGGCTTGGACCCGGTCGAAAAACGTCGGTCTCTTTTCTCTGCTGAGAATGATGAAATTCGCTTGTTCCTCTGTTGCAGTTTCGAGGATCCCCTGGGAGGTCCGGTGGGTAACTTCGATGACGCAGCGCACCGGGATCCCTGCTTCCTGCACAACCGATCTCGCACCCTCCATGAATTCAGCGACTCGCTCACCCTCATCGAGCCCGGCTCTCAACGGGACGCCGTGCTCTACCTCGATGACGTACAACAGGACAATCTCCCCGTCATGTTTTCTCGCGAGGGCCAGAGCGATATTCAGAAGCCCCTCCGCCGCGCGCGACTGGTCGATCGGCACGAGGATCGTGAACTCTTTGCGCTCCAGACGCTCCAGAGCCTCGACCTTCCGCACGAATTCGATCTCCCGTTTGGACGCGTATGCCTTGTACATAATCAAGCCGAGACCGATCCATCCTGCCGTGACAAACCAGCCGAGGGGGCTGTACGTGAACATATAGACTGCGAGGAAAAGCAAGAGGACGATCCCGGCGATCGTAAGGTAGGGAAAGAATGGGGTGAAGAAGCCTCGATCGAGATCGGGCCGTTTCTTCCGGAGACGGATCAGAGTGATGTTGACCTGAAGGAAGAGGAGCAGAAACATGATGTCGGCGGCGGAGGCGACATCCTCGATCGGCAGCGAGACGGCCATCAGCGCGACGATGACGAAAGAAGAGAGGATAGCGAAATGCGGCGTGAATTTCTTGGAATGAACCTTGCTGAAGAAGGCAGGGAAATTCCTATCGCGACCCATCGCAAAAGCCACCCGCGAGGATGAGTACACCGTGGCGTTCAGCGCGGACATTGTGGAGATCAGTCCACCGACCAGCAGCATCACTCCTCCCCCGGCAAAGAACAACCGCGCGACATCGACGAGGGCGGTCTCCTTGCGAAGCGCGAGGTAGTCCCACGGCGTCATCCCCTCCGGCCGCACGGAGCCAAGCGCCGTGACGGCGACAAGAAGATAGATGGGAATCACGATAAGCAGCGAGAGGAACACCGCCTTCGGGATATTCTTCTTTGGATTCTTAACCTCTTCCGAGCATTGCGAGATGACCTCAAAACCCTGAAAGGCGATGAACGTCAGGCCCATCGCTTTGAAGATTCCGCTCCAGCCGTTCGGCATGAACGGCGTAAATCCCGCGCTCCAGTCACCGTGTCGGAGCATGAATTCGAGCCCGAAGACGACAAAGATCCCGAGGATGGCGATCTTCGTCATCGTCACCAGGTTGCCGATCTTGCCGGTCTCCGACGCCCCGCGGAAGTTCACATACGCGAAGACGATCGCTATTCCGATGGCGAGCACCTTCTGCGGGGAGAGAAACCCCCAGGCAGGCAGGATGAGACCGAACTCCTTCAGCACGAGCTCAAAGTAGGCTCCGAACCCGAGGGCGTACAGGCTGCAGGCCACGGCGTGAGCGAACCAGCTCATCCACCCGGAGAGAAAACCATTCCATTTCGGCAATCCTTCTTTCACCCAGAGGTAGCCGCCGCCGGCGTCGTGATAGCAAGATCCGAGTTCCGCGTAGGACATCGCGGTGAGGAGGGCAACGACTCCGTTCAGGAGAAACGTTATGATCAGGGCAGGCCCTGCAACGCCGGCGGCGATACCCGTGAGAACGAAGATGCCGGCCCCGATCATCGCACCGACACCGATCATCGTCACGTCCAGCAACTTCATCTCGCGACTGAGATGGACTTCGGTCTCGAACTTTTTCATCTGGTCATCCCCTGGCCAAGATAATTGTTAAACGGATCGGAAGAGAAGTGAGGTTGACAATTGGAGGCTCGCGCCATCAAGCACCGAAGGCGGCCAGTTGCCTCCAACACGTGCTCAAATGTTGCGACAAATAAGGAAATCTGCAACCGCTGACTGAGGGGGTATGGAAAGCGCCTTTCTGGCACTCCAAAGAGGATCGAAGGAATGCATCGCCTGCAGAAGGACGTAGGGTGAACTCTTGCTCTCGGGATTCGTCCCCCCGAACATCACTCGGAGCGGCGGTTCTCAACCATCTTGCGCGCGAGATCCCCCTACCAAACACGGGATCACTCAAGCACGCCTCCAGCGCAGCGATGAGACGCTGTTCGCTGCCACCTTCCGGCACGGTCAAAGCCGGCCGCGCGAGCTCTTCACCTTCAAGTGCCACGCCGATGTTCCGGCAACGTTCACTTGAGATACCCCCAGTTGCTCGAGGCTCTTGTTCAATCGGACGACATCGCCCGCTGCCAGTCTTTTCCATTGATTCTCAGCATCGGAAAGTTTCGTCTTGAGGACGCGGAACGCATCGCGCATTTCCTGTGTCGGCTCGCGGTCAGCGCTCATGACTTCGGTTTCGAGCCCCGAGAATCCGCTTCTCCTGAGGGAATCTCTGATGCTGGTGGCCGCCGTCTCGACGGATCGCAACGCTGACCGAAGCTGCGCGTCCAGATCCTGTTTGCGCTGAAGCGCAGTGAGCTGATGACGCAGCGAATCCACCGCAAGGCCCAACGCTTGGTAGTCGGCCATTGCATTCCAGACATCAACCGCGAGCGCCAGCTGATCCTTCAGCGCGCCGGCACTGACGCGGGCACGTGGATCCATGACAATTTCGAGCGTTTGCGTAGAGACGTGGTCGCCGACCGTGAGCTTGACTTGATACTTCCCCGGAAGCACAAGAGGTCCTTGCGGCTCTCTTTCGGTCCCGGAACCAGCAATGGCCGCGATCGTGTAGCCATACTGCCGCGTGTCAGGAGGTGCGTAGCGAAGATCCCAGACAAATCGGTTATGGCCCGCACGCATCGTAAGTGGCTCAAACCGGGGAAGCCATTCCGTCATGAAGTACGGCGGTCTGCCGGGAGGCTCCGGTTGATCCGCACTCGAGAACCGCCGGACCAGGTTTCCGGAGCCGTCGAGGATGTCGAGTGTAATGGGCGATTGGGGCGTCGCGCCGAGATGATAATCTATGATCGCTCCATTTGGCGGATTGGTTCCGTGTGGAAACTCTGGAGGAAGAGGTGTGTCCCTGATTTCGCTCCGGCGAAGTCGGATCGCTCGCTGCGGACGAAAGAGGAACGCCTCCGACTCGAGTGCCTTCGTGTTCATCTGTTGAAGAGGCGTCAGGTCATCGAGAACCCAGAACGCTCGCCCATGCGTCCCGGCAACCAGATCGTTGCCGTGAACAGCGAGGTCACGGACGGAGACTGTCGGCAGATTCAGTTGAAGCGACTGCCAGTTCTCGCCGTCATCGAACGACACGAACACGCCGGTCTCGGTCCCGGCGTAGAGCAGCCCTTTCTTCGTCAAGTCCGACCGCACGACACGCACGAACGAATCCATGCCGATGCCCTTATCGGCCCGGGTCCAGTGCTGCCCGTAGTCTTTCGTCTTATAGATGTAGGGTGCAAAGTCGTCCAGCCGGTGCCTGTCGACAGCCGCGTAAGCTTCGCCGGCATCGAACGGCGAAGCCTCGATGACGCTGATCTTGCTCCACGGAGGAAGGCCCGACGGCGTGACGTTTTGCCAGTGCCGGCCGCCGTCTTTCGTGATCTGAACGAGACCGTCGTCCGTGCCAACCCACATCAGGCCGTCGCGAAGCGGAGACGGAGCGATGGTGTAGATGACACCCCACCCTCTCGAGGAAGCATCGTCAATCGTCGGCGGGCCTGACTTGCCCGCCATATTTTTCTGCGCGCCCGTGAGATCCGGGCTGATCGGCTGCCAATGAAGCCCTCCATCCCTTGTCCGCAACAACACCTGTGCGCCGAGGTACAGGATGCGCGGATAGCGGCGATCGAAGACGATGGGCGATGTCCAGGTGAACCGGAATCGCTGCAGTGGGGCAGGAGTCCCGAAGGAGGCGAGCAGGTTTGGAGAGATAACGTGAGATTGTCCCGTCGTCCGGTCAAACCGGAAAACTCCGCCGTACGAACTGCCCCCATAGACAATATTGGGGTTCAGCGGGTCCGGTGCGATGTAGCCGCTCTCCCCCGCTCCGACCGAATACCAGTCCCTGAACGTGATCAGGCCAAAATCGCTCCGGCTCGTGATGCTGGTCGTCCCCATATCCTGCTGCGCGCCGTAAATCCTGTACGGGAATTGGTTGTCCGTGATGACGTGGTAAAACTGTCCCGTCGGCTGGTTGTACCAACTGCTCCACGTTCGCCCGTCATCGACGCTCACGCACGTGCCTTGATCGCTCGCCACGATCATCCGTTGATCGTTCTCCGGATCGACCCAGAGAAAATGATAGTCGTCGCCGCCCGGTGAGCCCTTGATGACGGTAAAGGTCCGGCCCCCGTCTGTCGATCGCATCAGGGAGCGGTTCGCCACATAAATGATATTCGGTTGTTGAGGATCGGCAGTGATCCCGGCGAAGTACCACATCCGGGACGTGACGTTCGGATCCTTCGTGCGCAACTCCCAGGTTTGTCCTCCGTCATCGGAGCGGTAGAGCCCGGTTCCCCCTTTGGCCGCATCCATCAATGCATAGACGACGGCTCCGCGGGAGCCCGCTGCAACCGCGACGCCGATCCGTCCGTACGGCTTCGCCGGCAGTCCATGTCCGCCGACCTCAGACCAGGTGATGCCTTCGTCAGTTGACTTGTAGATCGCCCCGCCGGGGCCCTCATTCGGCTGGTACTGGCTCCAGGGCGTTCGCCGCGGCGCCCACGTCGTTGCATACACGACGGCTGGGTTAGCCGGATCCGAAGCGAGGTCGACTGCGCCGATGTCGGAACCTTTTAAGAGCACCTGCGACCAGCTCTGGCCGCCATCGGTCGTCCGGAACACGCCGCGTTCTTTGTTCGGTCCGTAAGCATGACCCACCGCCGCAACCAGCACGAGGTCGGAATTCCGCGGGTCGATCAACACCCTGCCGATGTGGCGGCTGTCTTCCAGGCCGAGGTGCTTCCAGTGCGCTCCGCCGTCGGTCGATTTGTAGACCCCGTCGCCGTAAGTGATGTCCGACCGCAAATCTGCTTCTCCTGTTCCGACGTAGAGGACCTTCGGGTCGGATGGGGCGATCGCCAAGGCTCCGATGGAGGGGTTCATCTGCCCGTCGCTGATCGGCTCCCACGTCAAGCCGGCGTTTGTGCTCTTCCACACTCCTCCATCGACCGAACCGAAGTAGAAGGTGTAGGGATTGCCGGGGATGCCCGCAGCGGCAATGGCACGACCTGCCCTGAATGGTCCGACGAGCCTCCATTGCATGGCCGAATATTCTTGTTCCGGAACGGTCTGCGCGGCAGCCGTGGCGACAGCGAGCGCGAAGAGGATCACTGTTTGTACGGCCGCAAATCTCCAGGGCCGAGGGGCCGCTCTGTGACCCTTTCGAGCAGCTCGTGAGAGAACAGAAAAGAACGACGATGGTCTCACTACTCTGTACCTTTCGTGATGACTAGACCCTATCTCAAAAACCACTCTTCAGTCAGGCTGAGCGAAGTCCGGCGAAGTCCCGCCTTTCAGGGATTCCGCTCCTGAGCGGGATTCGGAAAGCGGAACCGTCCCTTCAGGAGAAGCCTGCCCTGAGCGAAAAATGCCTCCTTCGACTCCGCTCAGGATGACATTTTTCTTTCTAGATGATTTTTGAGATGAGTCCTAGCTCTCGGTGCTTGCGTGGCCGATCCTCCCTTTTCATCATGCAATTCAGCAGAGCGTGACAAGCCAGTGCCGTTTCCATAAAGTGATCTTGTGTTTATCGACAGCGCAACAACAAATGGAAACGAGCACTACTGCCTTTTTGGAAAGGGCTGGATCAAGAGATACCGGATTCCTTTCTAGAAGTGGCACTAGCTATTTCGCGATCCCGATCACGCCGCACGCCACACGTGCACCGGCTGCTCCCGTGGGCTGGGACATCAGATCGTCTTCCTTCTCATGCACAATGATCCCCCGACCGATGATGGAGTTCCTTCCGCTCAGGGAGATGATGCTGTCGACGAAGCTGAAATCCGCCACCCCGTTTTGATCGGCGTCGATGTTGCCCAGATCTCCAACGTGTCGTTTGGCGCTCAAGCGACCGCCGTGGGGCATCGCGGTGGGATTGAAATGCCCTCCCGTCGAAGTTCCGTCATCCGCACTGCAGTCGCCGTACTCGTGGACGTGGAATCCATGCTTGCCAGGCGTCAACCCTGAAAGGTGTCCGCTGACACGAATTCCGCCTTTCACAACCTCAAACGTGACCCTTCCCATGACGGCATTTCCCTTGGTCGGATGGAGAATGCAGATCGCCTTCGTGATCGCAACGGGCTGCGCTCCTGCGCGCTTCATTTGCGCCGTTCCAGCTTGGAAACAGCATGCCAGTAGTACCAACGCGATCGCACTTGACCGGTATCTCATCAGATGCCTCCTTTCATCCCCCCGGTGATATTCCCTGAGAACATCCTGCTTCCCACCTCTCCTTCAAGCCCAAATCTCTTCTACTTCATCACCTTCCCGTCGCTATCGAGAAACCTGAGCTCGCCGAAATGGAGATCCCGGATACCTTCTTCGATCTTCTGCCGGTCACCGACGACCACCCAGATGAGCTGGTTCGGCTTCACGACCTCTTTCGCCGCGTGGTTCAGTTGATCGAGGCTCAGTGCCATGACCTTCTGGGGGTACGTCTGATAGTAATCATCCGGAAGATGATAGCGAACGAGGTTCGAAAGGTATCCGGCCACGCTCGCGTTCGTTTCCCAGACGCCGGGAAGCTCGAGGGTCAGGTTGCTCTTGACCTTCTTCATCTCCTCATCCGTCACGGGATGGTCGCCGACGATCCCGCTGAGCTCCTTCTGCAGCTCGACCATGGATTCCTTTGTCTTGTCCGTTTGGACAGGGCCGTAGGCGATGAACGGCCGCTGCGCGGCGGTCGAATAGATGAAACTCCCTGCACCGTAGGACCAGTGCTTGGCCTCCCGAAGGTTCATGTTGATGCGCGAGGTGAACGCCCCGCCCAGG
>Ga0315554_1000213_pt1 | contig 32606 bp, 42 predicted proteins | sample SalMarSW160370MG_FD_202114 | JGI IMG/M metagenome (GOLD analysis project Ga0315554, IMG submission 202114) | Salt marsh sediment microbial communities from the Plum Island Ecosystem LTER, Massachusetts, United States - Salt Marsh Sediment SW1603-70 ...
TTCGGGGTCATCAATCAGGCAGTGTGGTCCCAGGATGTCCATGAAAACTTTCCCCAATTCAGGAGAGTGACGCTTGTTGTGGAGAGCGGTCTGTGTCCCGGTATAGCGCACGCGCGGTATCTGGCCCGAAGCCATGGCGAAGTTGCGTAACCCCCAGAGACGGCTTACCTGGTCTTCAATATATATCTGTACCAGGAGGTCCTGGACCTTGGGGTCGCGGCTTATCGGTTGACCGTTTCGCTTGGTGTTCTTGCAGTAGTCGATAAACCTCAGGCTCAGCGAGCTCAGGTGAGGGGCAACCACGCCACCCCCACCGTGCTCGGCGGCCAGGGTTGCCTGAGTAACCAGCCATCCCTTGTTCTCCTCGCCGATAAGGCGGTCAGCAGGGCACTGCACGTCCTCGCAGGTGACTTCCCACTTGCTGCCTTCGGCGGCAATAAGGTCCAGGGGCGTATAGGTGATACCCGGCAGGTCTCCCGGGATGAAGAAGGCACTGATATTCTCGTGGCGGGGTGCAGTGGGGTCGGTTACCGCCGGCCAGTAGAGATAGTCGGGATGAATTGGCGGGGGACTGTGTCCAACGAAGACCTTGGTGCCGTTGACGACATAGACATCACCCTTGCGGACGGCGGTGCTCTTCATCGAGGCCTCATCGGTCCCGGCGTCCGGTTCGGTGAAAGCCTGGAACCCATACCACTCGCCCTTCAATAATGGGGGGAGGTACTTGCGTTTTTGCTCCTCGGTGCCAAAGGACATCAGGCCGTTGGCATGTATTGCCGAGACCTCCGTTGAGCCGGCTGATGCTATTGGCCAGCGGCGTTCCAGTCTTATCTTGGCAAACTCCTCGGCAAGCACGGCACGGTGCTCGCGGTCCAGGCCGCCTCCGCCATATTCTTTGGGGTAACCGGGTGCATACCACCCCTTGGCGCCAAGCTTTCGCTGAATCTCCCGACCTTTATTCCACATCTCAGGAGGTATTCGCATCGGGTCGACTACGTTTAGAGGTTCTTTGTAGGCATTTTCTTCAATAAAGGCGTGCACCTCCTTGCGGAACTCTTCCTGCTCTGCGGTGTAGTGAAACTCAAAATCCATGCTACAGTTCCTCCTTGTTACTCCCTGTTGTCAGTCTTCCAGCCCCTAGATTCCCCAAGATTGAACTCGTCCTGCAATCTTAGTACCATGCTTTATGGCTGTCAAGCTTAATGAATACACTAGCTCCCTTTCTCTTTAATGGATGTTCAGGGTGCTTACAATACGGGCTACCAAGTGGAATAATGATGGGGATGCATTGCAAGATTGTTGATTTAATATGGCCGGTTTTCCAGAGCATTCGCTCTATTGTTTTGATAGGATTGTAACCCGGTCATGGCTGGTGTCTAATTAGAATCACTTGGGATAAACTTAACAGGTTGAGCTAACACTGCTATAATAGAATGTGCAGCCAGTATAAGTGAGAGGCTGAAGTTATGGACCTTCGGGCTGGAACAGGTGGGATAAGGGATTACTTTGTAAATACCAAACGAAAAAGTGCCTTATCACGGCATGCTGGTGGCATACTTTCTATCATAGACTTTATAATGGGATTTAGTGTTTAGTTGGAGGAATATAAATGGCTGAGTATTCACTGGAAGAGGTCCTGCACCCGAGGTCCATCGCCGTGGTGGGAGCCTCTGATGACGGGCGGGGTTCGCAATTTTTGGGAGCTTTGGTTGAGTTCGGATTTAAAGGTATTCTTTATCCGGTCAATCCCAAATACTCCGAGGTAATGAAGTTGAAAGCCTATCCCACTGTCAAGGATATACCGGACCCGGTCGATTTTGTGATTTCCGCCGCCCCGGCCCCGCAGGTGCCGCAAATCATGCGTGACTGTGCCCAGAAGGGAGTAAAAGGTATTCACCTTTTCACCGCCCGCTTCAGTGAGACCGGAAGGAAGGATGCTGCTGACCTGGAAAAAGAAATACTGCGTATCGCCAAAGAAGGTGGCGTGCGTATTATCGGTCCCAACTGCATGGGTGTCTATTATCCCAAGATGGGCATGGCTTTTCAACCCCAATTCCCCAGAGAGTCGGGCTCGGTAGCATTAGCCTCCCAGAGTGGCCAGGCAGCGGGGGAGATTATCAACAAGACTACACAACGAGGTGCATTCTTTAATAAGGCAATAAGCTATGGTAATGCCATTGATTTCAATGAGGCTGATTTCCTGGAGTACTTCGCCAACGACCCGGAAATAAAGGTCATTATGATGTATATCGAGGGTCCTAAAAACGGTTCACGCTTTTTCAATGTACTCCGTGAAGCAACCAGGACCAAACCTGTTGTGATAATCAAAGGAGGCCGTGGACAGGCGGGGACGAGAGCGACCGCCTCCCATACTGCTTCTCTGGCCGGGGCCACAGAGGTGTGGAATACGATGATAAGTCAATCGGGGGCTGTCTCTGCCAGTAGTATTGACGAACTGGTGGACTTGGCTGTCTCGTTCCGCTTTCTACCGCCAATCACCGGCCGGAGAGTAGGTGTCGCGGCCGGGGCCGGAGGCGCTACCGTCCTGGCAGCCGACCAGTGTGAAGAGGCCGGGCTTGACGTTGCCCCCTTACCCCGGGAGATTAGAGAGGAGCTGAGGAGCAAGGGTGTCCAAATATGGGACTGGATAAGTAACCCGGCAGATTTCTCAATAAACATGGGTGACGAAGATTTTGGCCCGGCCGAGCTACTAAAAATGATGGCCATGCATCCTAATTTCGACCTTATTATTGCGTCCATAAACATTCCCGGTTGGGGCGGCCCGCCGGGTAGCAGAGGCCGCCGTGGTAGAGGTGGTCCACCTATGAAGGGTATGCCACCCTGGGCCAATCTGAATCTGACGCCCGAGGATATCGTCAAGCAATATACCCAAATTAATGATTACAAGCCGGTACTGGGGTTACTCCAGGACAGGAGTCCCTCACCAGACATCGAAGATAGTGAGATGGAAAACGAGAGATGGAAGACCGTCTGTGAGGTAACTGCCAAGCTTGTTGAGTATGGAATTCCCTTCTACCCAACCGTATCGCGGGCAGCCTCAGCCGCTAACAAGGTAATAGACTATTATCAAAGGAGAGGGCGGTAAAACCTATTTGGCGAACTTACTGTCTCTCGCCTTCAGCATTTCTTTCAAACCGCCCTGCTGCATTGCTTTTGCCCTCTCCTCGCCCCACCGCCGTGTTTCGTCACTGGCGTGAGACAACTGGTGAATGAGCATATGGTACTGCCAGGCATTGCGCTGCCCCATTTCATCCTGGGCGAAGTTTATTGACCGCTTCACCAGACTAACGGATACGGGCGGACTCAGCGCAATCCTCCGCGCCAGCGCCAGGGTCTCCTCTTCGAGCTTCTCCCTCGGTACTACCTTGCTTACAAGCCCCAGTTCCTTAGCCTCCTGTGCCGTTATCGGGTCGCCGGTCCAGAGCATTTCCTTGGCCTTTCGGAAGCCAACGTCGTAAGGGTGGAACAGAACCTCGACGCCAGCCGGGGTCATCCTGACAACAGGGTCCCCGAACTTGGCGTCTTCGGAGGCCACGATGAGGTCGCACATCGAAGCGTTCAGCCATCCCCCCGCCAGACAGTTGCCCTGTACCATTGCTATTGTCGGTTTGCTGACGTTGCGGATGTTAATACCCTGGTTCAGAAAGACGTAGTCTTCCCTTTTCAGCCTCATCTCCATACCGGTCAATTTGGTGTCCAGGGCCTTCCGCATTACCGTGCCTTCCTTCGCCGGAAGCCCCTGGCCACTCATGTCATGGCCGGCGGAGAAGTCCTTACCAGCTCCAGCAAAGATTATCACCCGTACCCCTTCATCCAGGTCAGCCTCGATAAAGGCGTCTGTCATTTCCGAGAACATGAGGGGGTCCTGGGCATTGCGTTTTTCCGGGCGGTTCATCGTAATCTTGACGATTTCTGGCTCGACCTTCTCATAAAGAATCCTTTCGTACTCCACCGTGTCTCCTCCTGCTTTTTTTAGTTTTTGCTTTCCAGCGACTGCCGTGACTGATAGAACCAGCCCTCATTCTGTCCCTGTTCCAGTGATTGTACCATTTATTGGTGATAGTTCCCAGTTTAGTGGTCGGCTGGCTTTTAGAATATAAGTGGCTCGAATACAGCCCCTGCTACCAACGGGATTTAGAGGCACAGACGTTGAGTTGTGCCTCTTTCTGTCAGGCTAAGACTGTGCTATATTAGGCTGCACGCAATTAATCAATAAAAAACTAGAAAAGGAGTTTTAAAGGATGGATAAAAAGAGCACGATGGGTTTTCCTGCTGGCTCAAGGGACCCACTGTACGACAAGCCGTATGTGGATATCGACGAGTGGCGGGACCAGCCGGTCCGCTGTCGCTATATACATGGCGGGTTCGAAGGCACCGATTGTCGGTTCTCCTTCTACTTCCCGCCGGCGGAACGCTACGAAGGACGATTCTTCCAACCGCTCATGGCGGTTTCGGGCATAGAGACTGCTGCACTTATGCCTGCGATGCAGGGTATGATGATACCTGATACGCTTCCCTCCGCCATAGACAGCGGCGCTTACCTCGTGGAGTCAAACCAGGGTCTGACTGTCATGTTCCCTGGCGATGACCCTACCATCCCCGGCTATCGGGCCAGCACCGCGGTGGCCAAATACTCACGGGTGCTGGCCGCCGAGATGTACGGCGCGCACCGCCCCTATGGCTATGTTTACGGCGGTAGCGGTGGGGCCTTTAAGACCATGGCTTGTATGGAGAACAGCCCCGGTGTCTGGGACGGCGCGGTGCCATTCATTCACGGCTCAGGCATGGGTCTTCCCAGCTTGTTCACGGTGCAGGCCCATGCCATAAGAATTCTGCGCGACAAGTTTCCCGCCATCGTTGACGCACTGGAGCCAGGCGGCAGCGGAGACATGTATGCTGGCCTGAACAACGAGGAGCGTGAAGCGCTTGCCGAGGTCACCCGCATGGGGTTCCCGCCGCGGGCATGGTTCAACTTCGAAAGGATCGCAAGTGGCTACACGGGTGTCTTCTCCATGTTCTTTGACAATATGATGCAGTATGACCCCGATTATTTCAATGATTTCTGGACGGTCCCGGGCTATCTCGGCGCTAATCCTCCCGAGTCCCTCCTGCGTGCCCGTATCCAGCACAATACGACCATCAGTAAAGTGGTGATGTCAAAAGAAGCTGCCGCAATGGGTTTGCAGGTATCGATGCCAGCGAGGCTTGCTGACAGCCAGGAGGAGATGCCGGCGGCTATCCAGCTAGAGAGTATGCCGGATGGTAATCTCCAGGGAATCACTATTACCTTAAAGAGCGGTGGGGCCGCAGGGCACGTTTTCTATATTTCCGGAGTGATGAACGACATGCTGACGATCGGGTTCGGCGAGGAGCACTTCCAGGCTGTGAAAAGCATCAAGGCCGGCGACGAGGTGATGGTCGATAACTCGGTGTATCTTGCCTCCCAGACATATCACCGCCACCAGGTCCCGTCGCCTGACTTCTACGTCTGGGACCAGTTCAAGGCAGCCGGCCAACCGATATACCCTCAGCGTCCACTGATAGGTCCGCGCTTCGGGGGTGGCACCGGCTCCATCCAGACCGGCCGGTTCACAGGGAAAATGATCGTGGTCCAGTGCCTTATGGACGAGGCCGCCTACCCCTGGCAAGCAGACTGGTACCGTAGTCTTGTACAGGAAAAACTGGGACCGCGTCTCGACGACAACTACAGGCTCTATTTCGTCGACCATGCCATGCATACGGGACCATGGGTTGGTCCGGGTGATCCCCGGCCCGTAATTACTACCCGCATCATCAATTATATGGGCGTCCTGCAACAAGCGCTGCGCGACCTGAGTGACTGGGTCGAGAAAGGATTGGCACCACCTGAGAGTACTACCTATAAGGTGGTAGATGGTCAGGTGATGGTGCCCCCAACTGCCGCAGAGCGCAAGGGCATCCAGCCGGTGGTTACTGTGAAAGCAAATGGGAGTGAACGGGCAGATGTCGCGGTTGGCGAGACCGTCGAATTCACCGCAGTCATCGAAGTGCCGCCGGGCACCGGCACGGTAGTGGCTGCTCACTGGGACTTCGAGGGTGCTGGCGACTATCCGGTCAGAGAGCAGTTCGACTACACCAACTCTTCGTTTACTCGCATGACGCTTAAGACCACCAATGCTTTCTCCGAGCCCGGTACCTACTTCCCGGCGCTGCGAGTCGCTTCACATCGGCAAGGAGACTTCAAAACCCGATTTGCACGGATTCAGAACATCGGTAGAGTGCGGGTCGTCGTCCAGTAGGGCAGGTCGGTGGTTCGAATCCAAACCCACTACCGGTTATATCTAACAGAAGCACAGTGAGACGGCTGTGCTTCTTGTTTTTATACATGGGAGGGGGTGACATCCAGTTGACCCGCAATATATAATGTGAATACGAATAGGAAAACACTGGTACGTCATCTGGTTGCCAACGAGGCTTTTCTTCTGAGGGAAGGAAGGCGGCATAGTATTTTTCAAAAAGGAAATCGTCGGACATCAGTGCCACGACACAATGAAATCGTAGACGAACTGGCGAAGAAAATTTGCCGGGATTTAGATATACCGCTCTGGAAATAAGAGGTGGGGCGAAATGCAATATAGAGCTGTCATAAAGAAAAGCGGCGACTGGTGGATTGGCTGGCTGGTGGATATACCTGGAGTCAACGCTCAGGAAAAAAGCAAAGAAAAACTCATCGAATCGTTAAGAATCTGCGCCGAAGATATGCTGAATGCCCCCTTCGAACCCAAGGACGAGGAGGAACTGGTAAAAATCGAGGTATAGAATCAGCCGTCATTCCTCTCTGCTCCAATAATTGGAGCATTGTTATTACTACTTATAACTAAATAGTCCGCATATTTTATAGTTACCAATTGATATATATGGAATGCTAGCGTAAAATTAACAAACCATAGAAGGTTTATGTTCTGCTCGGAAGAGTAAGTGAAATGCTAGGTGAGTTATCGATTCATAACTATAAGTCTATTAGAAACGTGACTCTAACGAACTTGCCATCACTTGGCATATTCGTTGGAGCGAATGCAGCGGGGAAATCCAATTTTGCTGATGCCTTAGACTTTCTTGCACTAGTATTTAGAACGGGTCTTGCGGGTGCTGTACGTGCAAAGGGGGGATATGAGAATATTTGCTTCCGGCGAGCTAAGCGTTCAAAAGCTGGCCTAACTTTCCGGCTGAAAGCTACTATCTCCGAACCAAGTTCAAGACCTCGTGGTAGAAAAAAAGCTGCCGACTATATATTTATCTATGATTTTACTTTCTCAACTACAACTCAGGCAATAATATCAGAATATGAGGTTCAATCCGAAAATATTGAAGTCTGGCAGGATTCGAAAGATTCCGTATCAGAAAAAATTCTCACCATTAGAAGGCAGAGGGAACAAATTGATGTTTCAGGTACTAAGCCTGATAGACGAGGCGAATACATTTTTATGAATCCAGAGTATATTAAAGACTTCGTTACAGAACCAGATATAGTACGGGACGAGTTACTCTTAACTACTAGGTTAAGCCACTTTCCTCCCTTTCATTGGCTAATTCGTCTTTTGAGTAATTGTGGGGTATATCAGATCTCACCCTATATTGCTCGTGGAACAGGTATCCCTGAGAGGTCTGCTGAGTTAGGTAAACACGGTGAAAATCTCCCAGCAGCAGTAAATTACCTTGAACGATTCCAACCTGATGCATTCCATGAGCTTTTAGAGCATGTGAGCCATACAGTACCGACAATCGAAGGATTAGTTACTGATTATGTTGAGACAAAGCAGCTTGGACTTTTTTTTAAGGAGCGCGGAGTAGGACGGCGATGGTTTTCTGAAGATGTTTCTGATGGAACAATACAGACTGTCAGTATCTTTCTACCTCTAGTAGACCCTAGAAAAGATATTTTATTTATTGAAGAGCCTGAAAACAGTCTGCATCCTTGGATGCTTAGACATTTCATGGATTCATGTAAGCAGCATTCAATGGAGAAACAAATATTCCTAACTACGCAATCAGTTGTAGCCGTCAATGAGGCACCCCTAGAATCACTTTATATTGTTCGGCGTTATCAAGGCGAGACTAGTGTTGATAGATGTGTCGATACTAATCCCGAACTGAGACAGGTAATTGTAGAGCAACTGATGGGACTTGGCGAATATTGGGATAGTGGAGCAATCGCTGGCGTGCCTGAGTATGGTGAGCAGCTACGGTTCTTTGAGGATTAAGTACACTGATAATGATTACAGACTTCCGAAGAGGCGCATCAATTAGTCCAATAATTGGATTAGTAGTAGAAGGGGAATCAGAGATTAGTGCTGTTCCGCAACTACTTCGTGATAGCAGGGTGCGATTAGCTAGACCAATGAAATTTGGTGGTCAGCCCGAACAATGCAATGACGATATATTTCATGAATTCATCCAACATAAGATTATCCCGCCCATCCGAGCTATGGTGCTGAAGAATGTGTCTTTAGTGATTGTCATTATTGACAGGGAGACGAGAGAGTGCTGTCCAGGTACATTTGCTCAAGATATCAAGCAAACAATTATAGGAATGATGCAGACAAGATATCATTACGTGGGGTCACCGCCTATCTCAGTAGTCTGTGCGGATCGAAAACTTGAGAATTGGCTTATTGCCGACCCAAAAGGCATACTTACTCACAATTACATTGTGAAGGATCTCTCAAGAGTAGTTGGAGTCAAGGTGGATGGCAAGGATGGAGAAACATTACTCAAAGGGGCATATAAACCCGGACGATATTATCATAAGCGTATGGATGCTCCTAAACTTGCGTCCAAAGTCCGTACTATGCGACCAGATGTGAGACTTCGAAGCCACTCACTTGATAAGCTATTAAGAGAATGTGGGACCCCTCCCTTGATGGGTTAATATAATATAAAGTAAAATACGGGATACCAGTGCATGTAGTGCACTATGGCACTCAAAACAGGACGTATGGTAAAATTGTCCCCCTATTGGATGCTTTTCAGATTTAACCTACGTAAGAAATTACCTACAGATTTTAGGGCTCAGGATTTAGCATGCTCTTTCTAAGACAACTAATCAATTCACTCGACAACGCCAGCCTTACTAAGGTTCTCCCCCCATTATTCTAACCCATACATGCCTACACGCATCTTGAGAGGATATAAAGTATGGAGCAGCTGGATATTAAAGTGCCCGATCGGGGGAGAGGGTAAAGCACCGGATTGATAGCGCTTCGACGTAGGTAAACATCGCCAGAGCGGAAATCCGCTGCAACAGTCCGGCAACATCTCTGAATACCGGAATCAGGGTGAACACGAACAGAATAGAGACAATGCCTATAGCCACGAGGGAGAGCCTCGTTACGCCGCGCCAGGCGGCCTCAGCCCAGACCATCCTGGCCATTATCAGCATGCCGACTATGAAGGCCACGCAGGCTGTAATAGATACCAGGTGGTGCGAGGCGTCTTTCAGTGAGTGTAGTCCTTCCGTTATCGCTGCGTTGTAGGGAAATACCGCCGTAAGAATAACCCCCACGCCATGAATGATTATCGTGAGCCAGACTACTGTGGTCCCGGTGTGGGGGGCAAGGCATTGTCTCACGGCAAAGGACAGGCCAATCATCAGAATGCCGTATGATACGAAGCCGGCATCCATCCATTCCGGGTGGGGTGCGCCTACTGCGGCAAGCTGGCTTATGGTATTTCTGATATGGTCGTAGCCCGGTGTGACTGATGCCCCGACCAGCATAAAGGCGATTGTCGCTAGCGGAGCCAGCATCCCACAAATTGCCAGATACCTTGAGAAACGGGCAAACCCGTAAGAACGTACTGTTTCTGCTTCCAATAGTCGGTTCCGGTATTTCTGTGCCAGGAATAGGGCTAACTGGTTCTTAGTTTAGTATATACCATGCCTGTGGATTAGGAAACAGGCACGGGGGTAGATTACCCCGTGCTTACAGGGATAGAGCGCAAAACAGCAGGCCGGAACTCTCATATCCTCTAATAATGTGAATAAAATGTTGTTTCACTGGCCGAATTCGATGAGATAAAAATCACATACTACAAACTAAAAGTAGCTTAGAATTAATCTGTTATATATGAGCTTCCCGAAGGTTGATGCAAATACAGTTGATAGCGTCAGTTTTTGCGTGGTGATGAAGAGATGACAGGGGCACTGAAGTCTGGTACTTCTAAACTTCCAATCGACGCCAGCATACCGGAGATAATAGAGACGGCGACCTTTGCCCTGGGCTGATTCTGGGGGCCGGACTCCCGGTTCGGGAGTCTCAACGGAGTGATTCGCACGCGGGTTGGTTATGCCGGTGGTACAACCACTAACCCCACATATAGTAACATCGGTGACCACTCTGAGACAGTGCAGATTGACTATGACCCGACCAAAGTCTCTTATGAGGAATTGCTAAAGGTCTTCTGGGATAGCCACAGTCCTGCCATACAGCCCTGGTCAAGGCAGTACCGGTCTATTATTTTTTATCATAGTGACGAGCAACGCCGACTCGCCCTGGTGACCAAACAACGTGAGGAGGCCAGGCTGGGGCATACGGTCCTGACCGAGATTGTTCCCTTTTCTGTATTTTACCTGGCTGAAGACTATCACCAGAAGTATTACCTGCAACATATGCGGGAGTTGATGCGTGAGTTCCGTGCAGTTTACCCGGACTTCACTGATTTCATAGACTCCACGGCGGCGGCACGAATTAATGGTTTTGCTGGCGGTTATGGTTCTTCTGAATCGTTAGAGGAGCAGTTAGAATCTTTCGGCCTGTCCTCGTCCGCAAATACCAGGCTTTTGGAAATCGGTCGTAAACGGTTATCCGCAGCAGGCCGTGGCACAAGCCTCTGCGGTGGGGTGTGAGGTGGGGTCTTGCTGTTCCTGTTATTAACAATAGGGCACCTTATGGTTAAGGGGATAGCCCGGGCGAGAGTATTTGTTCTGTCATATATAAAATAGCTTGCAAAAAACCCTCCGATTATGTTATATATTCAGGACACATAACAGGTGTTGGGAGAAATAGGGAATGCTGCGTGCTAGAGCTATCTTCACCAATATGTCTGTTCCGATGCCGCTTTACAGGAAGCTGTACCTTGTATTGCGTAACAACCTGATAAAGGTCTGGAAGCGGCAGAGTTGTTGTGGTCATCCCGGCGAGCCAGGCTGCTGACAGGTGGTAGAGCAGTCTCCCGGTCCGGGAGATTAGTCCAGAAGGTCAGGATAATCTTTACCACAAGAGGGAGGTGTTGCCATGACCGAAGAGACCAGAGTATCCATTCCCCGACTCCGCCGCTTTAACCTCATCATGGGTGTTTTTCACCTCATCCAAGGTATCCTCATGCTGGTGCTCAGCAGCGAAAAATCGCTGCCGGTTACCAGTGCGTTCCAGGTGTTCGACCCGGCGGCAGGCAAACTTGTAACGTCTTATGACACCATCATAAATCTCCGCATCGGGCCGATGGTGGCCGCCTTCCTGCTGATATCGGCGGTGGCTCACTTCTCGATTTCCGCCCCCGGTGTCTTCGGATGGTATGCCCGCAATCTGGCAAAGGGTATTAACCACGCTCGCTGGATGGAGTATTCGCTGAGTGCTTCGTTGATGATTGTGGTCATTGCCATGCTGGTAGGCATCTATGATATCGCCAGTCTTATCCTCATCTTTGCCGTCAATGCTACCATGATTCTCTTCGGCTGGCTGATGGAACTGCATAACCAGAGGACAGAGCGAACGGACTGGACACCGTACTGGTTCGGTGTATTTGCCGGGGCAATCCCCTGGGTTGTTATTGCGATTTACCTGGTTGGGTCCGGCAACGAGGCCGGAGGGCCTCCGGGTTTCGTTTACGCAATCTTTTTCACCATCTTCCTGTTCTTTAACAGCTTCGCCGTTAATATGGTGCTGCAATATAAGAAGATTGGTCGGTGGCGGGACTACCTCTACGGCGAGCGGGCCTATATCATACTGAGCCTGGTGGCTAAGTCGGCGCTGGCCTGGCAGGTATTCGGCGGTACCCTCCGGCCGGTATAGGGACGGTGAAGTATGGCAGTAAAGGTTATCACGGACAGCACGGCAGATTTGAGTCCTGAAATAGCTCGGAAGATGGGCATCGGGGTAGTGCCCATCTATGTCCGCTTTGGCAACGATGTTTACCGGGACGGTGTTGACCTGGGCAGTGATGAGTTCTTTGAAAAACTGTCGACTGGCACATCTCATCCAGCGACCTCTCAGCCCACGCCGGCAGACTTCTCAGGCATCTATTCAAAGTATGCAAAGAATAGCGACGGTATTATATCGATTCACATCTCTTCCAAGATAAGCGGCACCTGTAATTCCGCCCTGCTGGCGAAAGCGATGTTCGAGTCACGGTGCTCGATTGAGGTCGTCGACTCCATGTTCAACTCGGGTGGTCTGGCCCTGGTCGTTCTGGCGGCCGCGCGATTGGCACGGGCAAGGAAGGGCCTGCCGGAAGTGCTCGAAGGGGCCAAACAGGCAATTCGCCAGATTGAAATGCTCGGCATGTTCGATACGATGAAATACCTGGCACGGAGCGGGCGTGTCAACCGGGCAATCGCCGCAGCTGGTAACATACTCAATGTGAAACCCCTGCTTACTTTCCGGGACGGTGAGATTGTGCGCGCCGGCATGGTACGCGCCGCCTCCCGGGGCATGGACCAGCTCTACGACTTCGTGCGTTCCAGAGAAAACATCCGGGAACTGGTCATCGTTCACAGCGCCGTCCCCGAGCAGGCAGAGGCACTCAGGACAAGGCTTGGTTCGCTTTTCCCCGAGAAAAAGATTATTGTCCTGAAGATGGGGGCGGCCCTCGGTGCCAACGGTGGCCCCGGAGTTTTACTGGTTGCTCTCAGGACTGGTGATTAGTCTTTGCAGTGAATCGCCGCCCTATCACGGTTTTCATTTCATCTCCGATCTAAGGATGAGGAAACCTCCAAGGGGGACACCCCCTTGTACCCCCGTTCCAAAGGGGTTTCACCCCTCTGGACTCCCCAAAACGGTGAGAAGGAAGTTCCTTAGCAGGGGTCGTTCGCACCTTAGAGGGTACCACACTATTCTATCAAGAGTTTGGGCAGTAACTACGAGCGGATAGTCTAAGGGAGGCAAGGCCTTTGGGCCAATAAGCATTCTGGACTCCGTTAAAGGGGAGTTGAAGAGGGGCGCAGCCCCTCTTATTTTATCAATTCTCCCTTCCCCACTGGGGAAGGGGATACAGGGGATGGGGCCAGCACAAGCAAACAGGAATGAGCCATTAAAAAAGAATGCTAAAATGCCGCTGAACATACGGACGAGCACACTCTCTTGACTATGGCGTTTTGAGGACGTATCATACAGCAATCCTTATCAAGAAGATACTTAATAAGGAGGGTATTATGAGCGTTTTACTCGAACCGGGGGACGTATTTCTTACCCGCGGCCGTTCCTTCATTAGTAGGGCCATCCGATTTTTCACCCGTAGCATCGGGGAGAAACGGACTAAAGTCAACCATGTTGGCCTTGTTGTTGAAGCGGGGGACCTGAAAGAGGCCATCGTGGTGGAAGCACTCAGCATGGTCAGGCGTCACCGGCTCTGGGAGCAGTACGGCCCGCCCAAGGAAGATTTGGTGGCCGTCTACCGTGCCACCAACCTGACACCGGACGAGGTCAAGGTAATTGTCGCCACGGCGGAGAGACAGGTCGGCAAGAAGTACGGGTACCTGAAAATCGTGGTGCATTTCCTGGACTGGCTCCTGCTGGGGGCTTATGTGTTCCGGCGGCTTGTCCCGGACAACAAATACCCCATTTGCTCCTGGGTGGTGGCTTACGCCTTCAGTAAGGCCGACAAGAACTTCGGGGTTGAACCCGGGGCGGCCACGCCCGATGACATCTGGGACTTCATCGTGGGCAACCCGGACAAGTACCAGGAAATTCGCCCCCTCACCCCCCTCGTCCCGTAGAATTCATTGTAGCTTCCCCGGTATATTAAGGAGGACTTCGGTAATTCTCAGGAGCTTCTTTGTTCCTGAGATTGTATTGCCTGTACCTGGCGGTGTCAATACATTTCCTCCTAGTATGACCAGTTTGGGCTGCCGGAATGACCCTTCGGGCTCACCATATCTGGCTCTAAGTATCTTCTCCGCTTCTGCCGTATGATGAGAGAATAGGAGTGGAGACACTCTTTTATTTGGGCTGCTGGTCTTATGGGGCGATAGTACCTGCCGGGATACTGCCAAAGGAGGATTCGATATGCCGGCAGGGCGTGCTAAAGTAGACCATACGGGTATGGGACGGTCAGGGGACCGGGTCTGGCAGGAGGTGGAGCCATGACCGCGCAAAGTATCACTTATAAGTGCCCTCGCTGTAATAGCGTCATCAGTATTGAAAAGAGTGCAGGAATAGCCGATGTCTTCCTGTGCCCAGTTTGCCTTGAGGGTGAGATAGTTAGCCGGGCGGCACAGACAGAGACTGATAGAGTTGCCAGCACCCTGCCGGGCGGGGTGGGGGAGTGGGTTATCCTGCTGCCGTCCCTGGAAAAGGTGTCCACGGGCTGATTCTAACAATTCTCTGATTATACCAGCGCTTTCCTTCACCCAGTCTTCACACCTGCTGCCACTGCTTTCATCACTTTCTATCCTTCCTTAAATCTTTCCTTTATATATATTCAGACCATCCTTTAACGTAAAAGTCACCGTCTTTATCACCTCTTTAGTCATCTTATCCGTAATCCGTTTAGCCTAATTCCATTTCTTTATGAAACCTTAACGAAATTTTTATGCTATCTTCACGATATTTATGCTTGCCTCCGGATGCGTGTGCTAACCTTTTTTTAGGTGGTACAGCAGTCATCCTGAAAAAGCCTTACTGAACCACCTGCTTTAACAGCCAAATCAAGTTCGCCGGAAAGACCGGTTTCTTTCTTCTAAATTAGGGGGGACACATGAAAGAGAAGATACTACTGGTTGATGATGATGTCGAGTTTGCGGAAATAGCCCAGACCTGGTTGCAGAATGCGGGATACGATGTACTGACTGCGGAAGATGGTAGAGTTGGTCTGCGCCGCTTCTATTCCAGCCGACCCAACCTGGTACTCCTGGATGCCAATATGCCCGAGATGGACGGATACGATGTCTGTCATCGCATCCGGGACATGAGTGACACGCCCGTCATAATGGTCACTGTGAACGGACGGCCGTCCGACCTGCTGAGAGGGTTTGACCTCGGGGCCGATGATTACATGACCAAACCGCTTGACTTCTCCGAGCTGGTGGCCCGGGTTGCGGCTATCCTGCGGCGGTGTGCTATCGAAATACAGGAGGAAAGCTCCGAAAGCTTCCACAATGGCCAGATAGAGATAGACTGGAGGAGTCACCAGGTCTATGTCAGAGGCGAAGTGGTGAAGCTATCGCCGACGGAGTTCAAATTGCTGTCGTGTCTAATCAAGAACCGGGGCTGGATAGTTACCCACGAGCAGCTCCTGCAGAAAGTCTGGGGGCCGAACTACATCGGGGACAAGTCCTTTGTTAAGCTGTATATCAGGTACCTGCGCCAGAAAATCGAGGAGAACGCACACAAGCCTCAGATAATCCTTACCGAGAGGGGTGTTGGCTACCGCTTTGCCGTCTAAGATAAGCGGGCCCGGCAGCCCTTAACACCCGACGACCAAAATCGAAGACTACCTGAAGGGAAGTGAGAAACGCTTCCCTTCCTTATTTTCTGCCTGTTTTTTGATGTCAGGTCTTTCACAGCTCTAGATACCAGACCAGACGCGTTTCGTGTTCAATCTCCGGGTAGCCCATATAGGCGTATTGCTCAATGTGTCCGAGTTTACAGCCCTGCCTTGCGTAGAATTTGCAGGCGGGCACATTTGTGTTTTGCGTTTCGATTTTCAGCTGCTGGCATTCATGTTGCCGTACCCAGTCGGCGACATGCCGGAGGAGGCCTGTACCAATACCACGCCGTCTCATGTCCGGGTGGATACGAATGTCGAAAAGCTGAGCGAATCTCCTGTCCAGGTCGCCGACGTAGCCGCCGGGGATAGCAATGGCACCACCCACATGGCGTTCTTCGATAAGGACCATAAAGATGCCCCAGCCTGACATATCGAACCTCTTGAGCCAGCGTGTCGGCCCCTCCCCCCTGGAGGCGTCGTAGTCCTTTACGTAGGGGTGGGCTACTTTTTCCTCACGTAGCTCAATACCGCCCAGGCCCTTTTCTATAGGCTCGACGCGGAAGACCGATTCCACCAGGAAGGAAATTGGTACCTCTGAATAACGCGACAAATTATCGATGCTTGCCTGAACTGTTTCAATTGTCGTTGTCATGCAGCCTCTTCGTAGGTAACGACCCTGATAATGCCCATAGTTGAACCGTTGTCGTCTGTAGTGCAGGTATCGCTGACCGAGACTACCCTCCGGCCTGTTTTCCCGGAGATGAAGGTGTTTACCTGCTCGTCCAGCCTGTCAAGTGCCTGCTTGGTATGAAAGACCTTGAGAGGGGAGGTGAAAGTTTTTACCTTCGTCATTGGGCCCTCCTGCGGGTTTATTCGTGTGCCGATTATACCATGCCGGAATGCCCTTCGCACGGCTGGAGTCTGTGGGCTAGTTCAGATAGCTTGGTGACACTGTAATAATCTTCCGTAATTCCTCTGTGGACGTGAAACGGCTCAAGGGGGACACCCCCTTGAAATCCCCCGTCAAGAGGGATTTCACCCCTCTTGGACACCCCAAAACGGTGAGAAGGGAGTTCCTTGGCAGGGGTCGTTCGCACCTTAGAGGGTGCCGTGTTATTCTATCAAGAGTGCGGGTGGAGATTACAAGTGGAGAGTCTAAGATAGTCGAAGCCTTTGGGTTAATAAGCATTCTAAACTCCCCCCTTACCCAGCGGGGAAGGGGACACAGGTCTGCCCGCTTGCCTTCGCTGAAGCTTTAGCGCAAGCAGGCCGTACAAGACTTTGGCAGGCGGGGGATGGGGCCATCACCATCCTACAGGGTGTGTAAGAAAAGAGTGTTACTAATCAAATAAACGAGTGTAATCCGTTTCCGCAGAAACGGGGGTGTGCTATAATCAGCCCATGAAGAAAGAGCTGATGGATATCCTGGTCTGTCCGGTGTGCAAGGGGGAGCTTAAGCTTACGGTTGAAGAGGAGAATGAGAGGGAAATAGTAACCGGTTCTCTTTACTGTGCCAAGTGTGACATACACTACCCCATTACGGAAACCATCCCCAACCTGCTGCCACCGGAATAATGTGCCGGGTCTGATTCAGTCGGGACTATAAGTGACCCAGCTCTGCGGGGTTTCCCACACCTCGATGCTGGTGATGGTAACCGGCTCCCCTGCCAGTTTAGGTTTAAGCTCCTGATAGACGGTGGACGCGATGTTCTCCGAGGAAGGGTTTATCTCGTCGAACGGCGGGACATCATTAAGGCAGGTGTGGTCGAACCGGGACAGGATTTCGCTGAGGTGCTGCTTCAGCAGGCTGAGATCGTAGGCCAGACCGATATCGTCGAGCCGGGGGCTGGTTACTATAGCGACAACCCGGTAGCGGTGGCCATGTAACGACTCGCACTTGCCCTGATAGCCCCTGAGAAAGTGGGCCGCATCGAAGTGCTGCTCGATTGCTATCGTGTACATATTGCCAGCCTAACCACCTATCTTGAAGACGCCCTGCACGCCCTGTTTTAGCTCCGCCAGCAGCTTTTCGGCACTCTTGCCGCTGACCGGGTGTATCAGCTTCGGGGCTATTTCGGCGAGGGGGACGAGGACGAAGGCCCTTTCTTCGATTCTGGGGTGGGGGACTACCAGCTTGCGGTTCTTGATAATCTGGTCGCTGTAAAACAGGATATCGATATCGAGCGGGCGGGGGGCGTTGGGCTTGTCCCTTGTCCGACCCAGCTTTAGCTCTATCCCCTGGGTCATGGTCAGTAGCTCCAGCGGTGCAAGCCTGGTCTGAATCCGGGCAACCAGGTTGAGGAAGCGGGGCTGGTCCGGATTGCCCACCGGCTCAGTATCGTAGGTGGAGGAGACCTGGAGCACCTTGACCCGCTGCGATAGTAGCTCCAGTGCCATGTTCAGGTTGTGCTGGCGGTCGCCCAGGTTTGAGCCGAGACCGAGGTAGACATTAACCGGCTTATAGTCCGCCTGCGGGGAAGAGCTAACCCTTTTCATGCTGCCTTATTATAGCACACGGGTGGATTCTTCCCTTTATTGATTGCCCCCCACTAGGGATGGTAAATTGTGATTGATTAGCGTTCTCGCCCTCTCCTTCTAGGCATACGCTGTCGAGGTCGAGAGGTGGTTCTACCACACCTGAGACACAACCAGCGTTGTCTACCCCTGTAGAAGCCGTGCCTTACCATATCCCTGCTTAAACAACTAGGACATACAGCCATCACAACTCTCCAATTGTGTCACTACAGGCGTGTATTGTAGAATAATCTTGACAAGTACTCTGGGATGTGATAGATTTTAATTTAGGGGGGTTGTAGGAGTCTAAGGAATGAAAGGTGGTGAGGCATATGCTAGCTATCGTTGCTGAGACGATATTTACCATCTGGATTGCTGCACTCCTAATCCAAGCGATGATTTCAAGCCTGTTCGGGTGACCTCTGCCTGCCAGCGACTCAATAATACCACGCCCTACTAACCCCCCACAAACCATCATCTCATCCCCCTCACCATAGTCGGTGTATCTCCGCGCCCTGACCGCTTCGCACTTCTCATCCTTCTCACCTTCCGCCCTACCCTGTACCGCTTCTTGTCCTCGTCTGTCAATTCCACCTTAGGCATCTCGCTACGTACCACGTCTCCCCAATTCTCATAGGGATAGCCAGCCTTCGCTGCCTGTGCGGGAGTCTTGCCCCCTAGTCCCATGTGCGGTCTGAGGTAGTTGTAGTAGAACACGAAGCCGTCCAGGATAAGCTGAAAGTTGGTATTCCTGTCCATCCCTCTCATGGGCTTTAGTCTATCCTTGAGAGTGCCATTCCAGCGTTCCATAAGATTTGTGGACAATTCCTTATCAGTAAATGGCTTGGTGACTATGTGCTTGGAGTCTGCGCCGTAAGCCTGCTCCATAGCGTCCCTGTAACCGCCCCATCCGTCCGTCAGTACCACATCTGGTATTGTGCCAGTCTTAGCGGTAGCCTCCTCCAGCACTGCCTGTATGTCCTTCCTGTTGCGGTTAGTGGACAGCTTCGTGCCAAGCAGGTAGCGAGTATCTGAGTCGATAGCTGTGATAAGCCAGTACTTCTTACCACTGAGCGTCACCACTGTCTCGTCCATGACCCACTTTTTACCGACCTGTGGCTGGTACTTGTCAGCCTCGTTCAAGGCCATTCGGGTATACTTCGCCAGCCAGTTGTACACAGTCGTATCCGAGACTGGCTCGCTCGTACTCTGTCTTATCCCCTCGCAGATAGCGTTGAGAGACATCCCTGCGTAGTAGTTGTACAAAGCTCTGGCGACTATATCTATCGGGAAGCGCCCTCTCGGTACGGCTTTGTTGTCCACGAAACCACGCCCGCACCTCTTGCAAAGGAAGTACTGCGTCCCTTTACGACGCCCGTTGAACACTACGTCGGTAGACCCACAGAACTTACAGGTTACCTGCCTTATTTCCGACTTCCTCATGTAGTCTCCCACTGCGTAGAGTAGTTTGTCTGTCGCATCCCGTTTAGCCTTGCCCATGCCAGCCCCCCTAGCTTTTTGGCTAAGGTTAGCACGGAACGGGTATTGCTATCAATCATAAAATGGGTATAGAATAGGCGAAAAATCGGGGGAACGAAATGGCTATAGAGTGCTTTAAGATTGAATGGACAAAGCCCTTCCTGTTTGACAAGGTGTTGCTCCAGCCCGAGGCCAAGAGGGGCGGGGTGTACGCCTTGTTCAAGGGGGGAACTAGAAAAACTTACTATATCGGGAAAGCCACAAGGTTCGACAGTCGGCTTAGTAGTCACAGGCAATCGATATTCAGACTGATGAGTGAAGCTGAGCGGAAAAGATGTTTTGTCAGGCTCGGTCTTATCTCCTCTTTTGAAGTTAATCACATGTCGGACAATATCTCTGAATCGCAACTCGGAGGTATAGAGAACTTTCTCATTACAAGACTTCAGCCTATCGGCAACGGGGACAGCACAAAGAGACGAGACACAGCGAAGTACCCTATGATACTCATCAACACAGGCAATATGTTTGGCGGTCTCCAGAAGTATATGTCTCAAAGTAGCGAACTCCTAAAAGCGCTCGGTAAGACCACTACGACTAGAAGGAAGACCTACGACCCTTGGCCTTAGCCTTAGCCTTAGCCTTCTTAGCTTTGGCTCTGGTCTTGGCTTCCTCTTCCGCTCTCTTCCGTATCCGTTGCTCAATCCGTTTTGTCGGTTTACCCTCCAACACTCTCGCCATATACTCCTCGCCCAAAGTAAGGTTCGCATACGGCGATTTCCGCTTCCGCTTGCCCTTCGCCCTCGTCTTAGCTGCCATATCCTCCTCCGTCAATCATTATTTACCAGACTGGATAGTTGTCCGTGTTAATTTGGCGGAATGCACGGGTGGCGATAGTTGACATAGAATCAAAGAACATGGTACTATTTTATGTTTGGCTTTCTTATCCAGTTTAGGCGTGGCAGGTTGAAGATTCAGTCTTCATCTGCTATAGTTTATCCCAGATGGATGGGCTGAGGCTCATCCATTAAATTGTGGAGGACAAAAAATTGCCAACTATCAGTCAGCTTGTCCGTAAGGGACGCAGGTCGGCCAAGGGAAAGGTCAAGACCCCGGCACTGCACTACGGCTATAATGCCTTGAAGAACCGGATGTGGTGGGGGAGTGGTTCTCCGCAGAAGCGGGGGGTCTGTGTGCAGGTGAAGACCACCACCCCGAGGAAGCCTAATTCGGCGTTACGCAAAATAGCCAGAGTGAGGCTGACCAACACTATGGAGGTGACTGCCTATATCCCGGGGGAGGGGCATGAGTTACAGGAGCACTCGGTGGTGCTTGTCCGCGGTGGGCGGGTCAAGGACCTGCCGGGTGTCCGCTATCATATCGTGCGGGGGGCACTGGATTCCGACGGTGTGATTGGTCGCCGCAAGGGACGCAGTAAGTATGGTGCCAAGCGTCCCAAGGCAGCGGCTGAGATTGAATAGGAGAGTCGATGGCTAGGCGGGCTCGAGTAATAAAAAGACCGCGGATTCGGCCTGATGCCAAGTACCAGAGTGTTGTCTTGGCCAAGCTGATAAACAAGGTTATGCTTAGCGGCAAGAAGAGCACGGCCGAGCGGATTGTTTACGGTGCCTTGGACATCATGGAACAGCATGGCTCCAAGTCCCCGCTTACGGACACGGAGCTGGCGATAAGGAATGTTACACCTCAGCTCAAGGTCAAGTCGCGCCGTGTTGGCGGCGCAACCTACCAGGTGCCGGTGGAGGTCAGCCAGACAGTGGGTCTATCGCTGGCCTTGCGCTGGCTGGTCGAGTCGGCCAGGGCGAGGAGCGGCAAGTCCATGGCGGAGAAACTGGCCGCAGAACTCGGTGACGCCTCAAAGGGGCAGGGGGTCACAGTAAAAAAGCGTGACGATACCCATCGTATGGCTGAAGCCAACAGGGCCTTTGCCCACTACAGATGGTGAGAGGTGGTCCACGATTAGTCACAACTCAGTCACTACAATAAGGGGTACTATGCCCAGGAGTTTTTCGCTCGAACGAATACGGAATATAGGCATTATCGCTCATATTGACGCTGGCAAGACCACCGCCACTGAGCGGATACTGTATTACACCGGGCTGACCTATAAAATCGGTGAGGTGGATGAAGGCACGGCCGTGATGGACTGGATGGAGCAGGAAAAGGAACGAGGTATCACCATCACGGCAGCAGCTATAACGTGCTACTGGCGGGACCATCGCATCAACATCATCGATACACCGGGGCATGTGGACTTCACTGCTGAGGTCGAGCGTTCCCTCAGGGTGCTGGATGGCGGTGTGGTGCTCTTCGACGGCGTTGCCGGCGTTGAGGCGCAGTCGGAAACAGTATGGCGGCAGGCTGACAAGTACCGGGTGCCCAGAATATGTTTCGTTAACAAGATGGAGCGACCTGGCGCTGATTTTTATCGGACGGTCTCTATGATAAAGAGTCGGCTTGGGGCCAGACCCCTACCGGTGCAGTTGCCCATCAGTGCTGGGGAGTCATTTGGGGGCATTATTGACCTCATCGAGAACAAGGCCTGGGCCTATGACGATGACCCGAAGGTGATGCCACAGGAGATAGCTGTTCCTGAGTCAGAGCAGGCGCGATGCACCGAATACCGACAGGCGATGATAGAGAGACTGGCTGAGGTTGATGACCATATTCTGATGGCTTACCTTGACGGTGGGGACATCACGGGCTCGGATTTGAGGCAGGCGCTAAGGAGGGCCACCCTGGCGGACAAAGTGGTACCGGTCCTTTGTGGTAGTGCCCTGAGGAATATGGGTATCCGCAAGCTGCTGGATGCGATTGTGGACTACCTGCCGTCCCCTGTGGATATGCCACCGGTGCGGGCGACCGATACCAAGTTGGGTATTGAGGTCACCCGTCCCGCCAAAGATGAGGCCCCATTTTCGGCGCTGGCCTTCAAGGTCGTCACCGACCCCTACATGGGCAGGCTGGTCTATTTCCGCGTGTACTCTGGCAGGGTGAGAGCCGGAGCCCAGATTTATAACTCAACTCGCAGTCAAAGTGAACGTATTGGTCGATTGCTCCTGATGCATGCTAATCGTCGTGAGGAGATTGATGTGGCTGATACCGGTGCCATCGTGGCTACGGTTGGCCTCAAGAACACCTTCACTGGTGATACCCTGTGCCAGTCGAACCAGCCGGTACTTCTGGAATCGATTCGCTTTCCCGAGCCGGTAATTTCAGTTGCAATTGAACCGAGGACTAGGGCTGACCAGGACAGATTGGGAGAAGCACTGCGTAAGCTGACCGAGGAGGACCCTACCTTCAAAGTCCACTTCAATGAGGAGACAGGGCAAACGGTCATTGCCGGTATGGGTGAGCTTCACCTTGAGATAATCGTACACAGGTTGCTTGCCGAGTTCGGGATGGCGGTGAAGGTGGGCAGGCCGAGGGTTGCTTATAAAGAGACAATTACATTTCCGGCGCAGGGTGAGGGCAGGTTTGTCCGGCAGACAGGGGGGCACGGTCAGTATGGCCATGTCATCATCGAATTGGAGCCGATGGAGCGTGGGGGTGGTTTTGAATTTATCAACCGCATTCGTGGAGTGGCTATTCCCAGGCAGTTTATACCGTCGGTTGAGGTCGGTATCAAGGAAGCTATGGAGACTGGGGTAGTTGCTGGCTACCCGATGATTGATGTCAAGGTGACGCTGGTCGATGGCAGTTACCACGAAGTTGATTCTTCGGAGCTTGCCTTCCGGGTAGCAGGCTCAATGGCCTTTAAAAATGGTGTTCGTAGGGCGAGACCTGTCCTGCTTGAGCCGATAATGAAGCTTGAGGTAGTCACGCCCAAGGAATTTCTTGGTGATATAATCGGTGATTTAAGTGCCAAGCGGGGAAAGATAGAGTTGATTGAAACCTATGGCGAAACATGTATTGTCCAGGCACTCCTGCCTCTAGCGGAGACCTTCGGTTATGCCACCAGCCTGCGGTCGCAGACGCAGGGCAGGGCCACCCACTCGCTGGAGTTCCATAGCTACCAGGAGTTGCCGGGTGAGATGGTAGAGCAAATTAAGGATACAGCAGGTTTTGTGAAATATGCCTAAGCAGAAGATTCGTATCAAGCTTAAGGGTTTCGACCATAAACTGGTCGACCAGTCTGCTCAGCAGATTGTCGAGGCGGTGGAGCAAACCGGCGCCGTGGTTGTCGGGCCGATACCGCTGCCGACTCAGATCAAGAAGTTCAGTGTCATCCGCTCCCCGTTTATCGACAAGGACTCCCAGGAGCAGTTTGAAATCAGGACGCATAATCGCCTGATTGATATCGTCGAAACCACCTCGAAGACGATAGATTCCCTGACCAAGCTGAATCTACCGTCCGGGGTGGAGCTTGATATTAAGCTGTAGCACAAGTTAATCTAGGCCGGGTGAGAGATGTTTCCAGGCATCATCGGTAAGAAGCTAGGTATGAGCCAGGTGTTCCGCGAGGACGGTAAGGTCGAGGCGGTGACCGCTGTCGAGGCCGGGCCATGCTGCGTGATTCAGGTCAAGACGGAGGACAAGGAAGGATACAGCTCCGTCCAGCTGGGATTTGGTGAAGACAGGCGAGTCAGCTCGCCGCAGCGGGGGCATCTCAAGGAACTGGGGAACTACCGGTATCTCCGTGAGTTCCGCTTGGATGATGACGAGACCATTCAGGTGGGTGATAAGGTTGATGTTAGCCTCTTCCAGGCTGGTGACCTGGTTGATGTTACCGGAATATCTAAGAGTAAGGGGTTTGCCGGAGTGGTGAAGCGACACCATTTCCGTGGCGGGCCTAAAACGCATGGACAGTCTGACCGGCACCGTGCCCCGGGCTCGATTGGAGCAACGACAACGCCGGGCCGGGTATTGAAGGGTACGCGCATGGCCGGCCACATGGGGGCCGACCAGGTGACGGCACGTAATCTGGAGGTAATTCGGTCAGACCCGGAGAGCAACCTGCTGCTTGTCAAAGGTGCCGTACCCGGGAGCAAGAACGGGTTGTTGCTGATAAGAAAGTCACGCGAGGGGAAGTAGGTAGATGCAGGTACCGGTATACGGGTTGACTGGGGAGGTCGTTGATAATATAGAAATTAGCGACGACGTCTTTGGCGTGCCGTTCAACGAGGCGGTGGTGCATCAGGCAGTGGTCCGGCAGCGGGCTAATGCCCGTCAGGGCACGGCTAGCACCAAGACTCGTGGTGAGGTTACCGGTAGCACGCGGAAGCTGTACCGGCAGAAGGGGACGGGTTATGCCCGGGCGGGCAGCATCAAGTCGCCTTTGCGGCGTGGTGGGGGTATCATGTTTGGCCCCAAGCCCAGGAACTACCGGCAGGCGATGCCGAAGAAGATGCGGCGTCTTGCCTTGAGGTGTGTCCTCTCTGCTAAGGCCAGAGACGGGGAACTGGCGGTTGTAGATTCGCTGGCACTGAATGAGCCGAAGAGTAAGGAGATGGACCGGATTTTACAGGCACTTAAGGTGGACTCCACTGCCCTCGTCGTCACCTCAGAGGCGAAGGCCAATGTGGTAAAATCGGCCCGTAACCTGCCGGGAATCGAGACCCGGCCAGCTGATATCCTTAACGTGGTTGATATCCTCTCCAGTAAGATGCTGCTGATGGAGGTGGCGGCAGTGCGCCGCGCTGAGCAGCTCTGGGGTGAGAGACCGCCGGAGGAGAGTGAGTGATGCACCTCTACGAGGTATTACGCCGTCCTCTGGTGACGGAAAAGAACGCACTGCTACAGACTGAAGGCAAGTATGCCTTCAAGGTGGCTGCTGGGGCCACCAAGCCGCAGATAAAGCAGGCTGTGGAAAATGCCTTCAAGGTTAAGGTTACCGGGGTCAATGTGATGACAATGCCCGGTAAGGAGCGGATAGTAGGGAGGCGGCATGTGCGGACGCCGTCCTGGAAGAAGGCGATTGTTACGCTTGAGCCGGGGAACCGGATAGAGCTATTTGATAATGTATAGATGTAAGGAGACCGTGTGGCACTAAAGACTTATCGCCCGACCTCTCCTGGAAGACGGGCCATGTCCGGCTCCAGCTTCGACGAGATAACCAAATCGAAGCCGGAGAAGTCATTGCTACAGCCTTTGAGGAAGAGGGCGGGGCGTAATAACCAGGGTCGAATAACGGTACGTCACCGGGGCGGTGGTGCCAAGCGGCAGCTGCGCATCATTGATTTCAAGCGGGATAAACCTGGTGTTCCCGGAAGGGTGGCCACGATTGAGTATGACCCCAACCGTTCGGCCAGGATTGCCCTCATCCACTATGCCGATGGGGACAAGCGTTATATTCTGGCCCCGGTGGGGCTGAGTGTTAATGACAGGGTGCAGGCCGGTCCTGATGCTGAGATTAGGCCAGGAAACTCTCTTCCCTTGAAATCAATCCCAACGGGGACTTCGATACATAACATTGAGTTGAAAGCCGGCAGGGGCGGTCAGTTGGTACGTGGTGCCGGGGTGTCTGCCCAGTTACTTGCCAAGGAAGGTGACTATGCCCATGTGAGGTTGCCCTCTGGCGAGGTACGCTTGATTCGTAGTGAGTGTATGGCTACTATTGGCCAGGTGGGTAATGTCGAACACCAGGGAATCAGCCTGGGTAAAGCCGGCCGAAAGCGATGGCTTGGCTGGCGCCCAACGGTAAGAGGCTCGGCGATGACGCCGCGGGACCATCCCCATGGTGGTGGTGAAGGGCGGAGTCCGGTGGGCTTGCCAGGGCCGAAGACACCCTGGGGTAAACCGGCACTGGGCTATAGAACACGAAAGAACAGGGCTACGGACAGTCTGATTGTCAGGCGCCGGAGGACGAAGTAAATTGTCAAGATCGGTTAAAAAAGGGCCAGCTGTCGATGTTAAGCTTCTGAAGAAAGTGGAGGCAGTCAATCTCTCTGGTGAGAAAACGGTAATAAGGACATGGTCTCGCTGGTGCACTATCCTGCCGGAGATGGTAGGGCTTACCATCGGGGTGCATGATGGTCGGAGACACGTGCCCATTTTCATCACCGAGAACATGGTGGGTCACAAACTGGGCGAGTTTGCTTATACCCGGACCTTCCGCGGGCACTCGGCCAAGGCAGAGACAACTGTTCAGAGACGGAGAAAGTAGGCCAGGCAGGGGATAAGGTGGAAGTAAAGTCTGTTGCCAAGAATACTGGCGTACCGGCTCGCAAGATGCGACGCCTGGTTGATATGATAAGGGGTAAATCGGTGGACGAAGCGATGACATTGCTGAAGTTTGCTCCTTCCCCGAACGCCCGGATTGTGGCCAGGGTGGTGAAAGCCGCTACGGCGGATGCAGAGAGTGTTTATCAGATACCGTCTTCGGAACTGAGGATTGTCGGTATCTTCGCTGACGAGGCGTTGACCTTGAAAAGGTATCGGGCCGGTGCCCGGAGGCGGGTTAAACACATCCTGAAGAGGTCCAGTCATATTACGGTTATTGTTGGTGAGCAGGAGGCTTGATGCTTAATGGGACATAAAGTCCACCCCACGGGTTTCAGGCTTGGCGTGATACGCGATTGGGATGCCAAGTGGTATGCTGACAGGCATTACTTAGAGTATCTGCAGGAAGACCTTAAGCTTCGTGAGGTTGTAGGGTCAATGTATCCTGAAGCCGGTGTCTCAACGGTTGAGATTGACCGTCAGGCAAACAATGTGTCCATGACTATTCATACTGCCCGCCCTGGTATCCTCATCGGTCGCGGTGGGCAACGGGTTGACGAGTTGAGAGCCAAGCTTGAGGGCCTCGTCGGGAAACGGGTCCAGCTGAACATACGGGAGATTCCGCAACCAGAGCTCGATGCCTACCTTGTGGCGAGAAATGTTGCCGACCAGATTGAGCGTAGGCTTGCCTACCGAAGGATTCTGAACCAGACAATACTGCGCTCGATGCAAGCAGGTGCTAAGGGGATAAAAATTAGCTGTGCTGGCAGGCTGGATGGTGCGGAAATTGCCCGGCGTGTTACGATGCACAGGGGACAGGTACCCTTGCATACCCTGCGAGCTGATATCGATTATGGATTTGCCGAGGCACGCACGGCGATGGGCAGGATAGGTGTGAAAGTCTGGCTATATAGGGGGGACGTGCTGCCGGTACCTAAGGAGGTCGAAGAAGAGGCTATTACTGAGTACGTAGAGCCAGCGGCTGTTCCGTCGCTTGAGGCGGAGGTTGCTGAAGCACCTGTCCTTGTGTCCGAAGAGTCGTCTTTAGCAGAGCCTGCCGTGGCGGAGACAGCTGAAGCAGAGGCCGAGGCTGTGGCTGAGGTCGAGCCTGCTGCTGAAGTGGAGGAGAAGCCGGCTGAGGCCAAACCGGCAACGAGGAGGCGCACCAGAAAGGCAGCCCCGGCAAAGACGAAGGTAGAGACGACTGCTGAAGCGGAGGCCGAGCCTGCTGCTGAAGTGGAGGAGAAACCGGCTGAAGCTAAACCGGCAGCAAAGAAACGTACCAGAAAGGCAGCCCCGGCAAAGACGAAGGTAGAGACGACTGCTGAAGCGGAGGCCGAGCCTGCTGCTGAAGTGGAGGAGAAGCCGGCTGAAGCTAAACCGGCAACAAAGAGACGCACCAGAAAGGCAACGCCGAAAGCCAAGGCGGAGGAGACAAAGGAGACGACGGCAGAGGGTGATGACACCACAGTAGAGCCTACTGCAGAGGATACGGCTGAGAGCCAGGGAGATAGCGATGCTACAACCTAAGCGGGTGAAATTCCGTAAGACTCATAAGGGAAGGCGTGGCGGAAAAGCGAGCGCCGGAAACACGGTTGTCTTTGGGGAGTTTGCACTCGTGGCGGAGCAATCCGCCTGGGTGACAGCTCGTCAGATTGAGGCAGCCCGGCGAGCGATGACGCATTATGTACGCCGTGGTGGTAAAATCTGGATACGTGTATTCCCGGACAAGTCGGTGACGAAGAAGGCGGCGGAGACCAGGATGGGCTCAGGTAAGGGCGCCCCTGACCACTGGGTAGCTGTCGTCAAACCGGGCAGGGTAATGTTTGAGATGGCCGGTGTTACTGAGGATGTTGCCAGGGAAGCAATGCGCCTGGCGTCGCACAAACTTCCGTTGAAAGTGAGATTTGTGACCAGACAAGCCCGCAGTGCCGGGGTCAAGCCAGAAATCAAGGAGCTGGTACAGGTTTGAAGGTTGAAGAGATGCGAGCCCTCAGCCCGACAGAACTGGCGAGGCAGTTGGAAGCGGCCCGTCGGGAGCTTTTTGACCTTCGCTTTCGGGCTGCCACCAAGCAGTTGGTGAACCATCGGGAGATTCCGAGGGCCAGGAGAGATATTGCCAGAATGCAGACAGTGCTGAGGGAGTGGGAGTTAGCGCAGAGTAACTCTGCGGAATAAGGCTATTGATTCGGCATGTTGATTTGCCGAGACCGGAGAAGGGTCTAGTCTATGGAGAGAAAGCGCAAGACCAGGCTTGGCCGTGTGGTAAGTAATAAGATGGATAAGACCGTGGTGGTGACGGTGGAAACACGTCGGCATCACCCGGTATATAAGAAGACTGTCCGCAGGATTAGCCGGTATAAGGTACATGATGAAAAAAATGAGTGCCAGCCGGGTGATACTGTTCGGCTGGAGGAGACACGCCCTCTATCTAAGGAGAAGCGGTGGCGTGTTGTTGAGATAGTTACTAAGGCGGAGCAGATAGAGGTCAGGCCGGTGGAGCTGGAAGCCCAGTCTGAGGAGGTTGTCGCGGAGCCTGAGAAAGTCGTTGCTGAGCCCGAGGAAGCGGTTGAAAGCTAATGTGGGGATAGTGTGAGTTGATACAGTCCAATACCAGACTCAAGGTAGCAGATAATACGGGTGCCCGTCAGATGATGTGCATCGGTGTACTGGGTGGCACGGGTAGAAAGTATGCCCGCGTCGGTGATGTTATCGTGGGGTCTATCAAGCGGGCCATCCCGGGTGGCGCTGTTAAGGCGGGGGATGTCGTCCGCGCGGTTATCATTCGTACCGCCAAACCCTACCGGCGTCCGGATGGCTCGTACATCAGATTTGATGAAAATGCTGCCGTGATTCTTACGGATAAGAATAATCCGCGGGGAACCCGGATATTCGGTCCGGTGGCCAGGGAGCTCAGAGAGAAGAACTTTACCAAGATAATTTCCCTGGCTCCTGAGGTGTTATGAGGAATACCGGGCTATGAAAATCAGGAAGAATGATAACGTGCTGGTTGTTACCGGCAAAGATAAAGGGAAAAGGGGCAGGGTACGGTTTGCCTATCCCAAGAAGAACCGTGTACTGGTTGAAGGTGTTAACTTTATCAAGATGCACAGTAGGGCCAGGGCGCAGATGAGCCAGGCTGGCATCGTTGAGCGCGAGGCACCGATTGATGTGTCTAACGTGATGCTTGTCTGTAGCCGCTGCAACCGGCCGGTAAGGGTAGGATTCCACAAGCTGGAGGACGGACGTAAGGTTCGTATCTGCCGTTCTTGTGGCGAGGTAGTAGATTAGATGTCGGGGCTGAAGGAAAGGTACAGAGAAGAGATAGTTCCTCGTCTGATGGAGCTTGGTGGCTACCGCAATGTGATGCAGGTGCCCAGGCTGGAGAAGGTTGTGGTGAGCATTGGCCTGGGCGAGGCCATTCAGAACGCACGGGCACTGGAGGGCGCAGAGCAAGACCTGCCGGCTATTACCGGACAGAAACCGATAGTAACCCGTGCTAAGAGGTCAATCGCCGCCTTCCGGTTGCGGACGGGGATGCCGATTGGGTTGAAGGTAACACTGCGGAAAGACCGCATGTATGACTTCCTGGAGCGGCTGGTTAGTATCGTCCTGCCTCGTATTCGGGAGTTTCGCGGTGTCCCCAGGGATTCCTTTGATGGCCGTGGTAACTATACTCTGGGATTAAGAGAGCAGACCGTTTTCCCCGAGATTGATTATGATAAGATTGATAAAGTGCGGGGTCTGGAAGTAACAATCGTAACAACTGCGAGAACCGACGAGGAGGGCAGGCAGCTCCTGGAATTGTTCGGCATGCCCTTCAGCCGGGATTGAACGGAGTTAGATGGCTAAGAAGTCGGAAATTGCCAAGTGGAGACGTCCACCAAAGTACAAGGTACAGTCTCACAATCGGTGCCATTTGTGTGGTCGGCCCCGCGCTTATATGCGTAAGTTTGGGCTGTGCCGCATCTGCTTCCGGGAACTGGCCCTGGCCGGTAAGATTCCGGGAGTAAGGAAATCGAGCTGGTAAGATATATTCATAGGGGGTAAGGGTGACTGTTACTGACCCAATTGCCGATATGTTAACCCGGGTGCGTAATGCCGTCATGGTGAGGCATGATTCAGTGATGATGCCTTCATCGAAGATGAAGCTGGCTATCGCCAGTATCCTTAAGGAAGAGGGCTTTATCAGTGACTATGAGGTTGTCCGGGATAAAACACAACGGGTTATCAAGATTCACCTCAAGTATCGGGAAAGGAACGAGCCTGTCATTTCCGGGCTGGAACGTGTCAGTAAACCCGGTCTGAGAGTCTACGTCCAGAAAAAGGAAATCCCCCGTGTTTACGGGGGACTGGGGGTTGCCATCCTGTCAACTCCCGAAGGGGTAATGACTGGCCAGCAGGCGTGGAGGCGGGGAGTCGGTGGCGAGCTACTATGCTACGTATGGTAAATTTTTGGAGTAATACCAATGTCTAGGATAGGGAAAATGCCGGTGCCTGTGCCCGTGGGGGTGTCAGTGGACATCAGCGAGGGCGAGGTCACCGTAAAGGGGCCTAAGGGAGAACTGCGGCGTCAGTTCAATCCGGATATGCTGATTGAGCTGCGAGAGGGTGCCCTGACAGTATCGCGTCCCGATGATGACCGGGTGCACCGTTCCCTGCACGGGCTGACACGGGCCCTGCTTGCCAACATGGTGGAGGGGGTGACCGGTGGTTTTGAAAGGACTCTGGAGATTGTGGGGGTAGGTTATCGGGCTGAGAAGAGGGGGGACAACCTGGTAATCAATATTGGCTTTTCCCACCCGGTTGAGGTGAAGCCTTTACCGGGCATAACCCTGGAAGTCGAGGGGAACAACCGCATGAAGGTTATCGGGATTGACAAGGAAGTGGTGGGTGAGATGGCTGCCCGAATCAGGGCAATCCGCCCCCCCGATGCTTATAAAGGAAAAGGTATCCGCTACAGCGGAGAGGTGGTCCGTTTGAAACCAGGTAAGGCCGGTAAAGCGATAGGGAGAGGATAAGTGGGCCAAAAACACCGGAGAGTCGCTCGTATGCGGCGGCATGCCCGCGTCAGGGCTAGTGTGAAAGGTACTGCCACCCGGCCGCGTTTGTGCGTATTTCGCAGCCTGAACCATATCTATGCTCAGGTTATTGACGATACTGCCGGTCATACCCTAGTGGCGGCATCGACCCTTGACCAGGAGGTGAAGGGCGAGCTGGATGGCAAGAACAAATCGGGGAAGTCCGGCCTTGTCGGTATGATGCTAGCAAAACGGGCGCTTGCCAAGGGGATAACTCAGGTGGCCTTTGACCGCGGCGGTTTCAAGTACCATGGTCGGGTCAAGGCATTGGCTGATGCTGCTCGTAAGGAAGGACTGAAGTTTTGAGGGGAGTAGTGCTGGAGTAGACTATGGTAGTGTTGAGTAAAATAGACCCTACTGATCTGGTGTTGACCGATAAGCTGATATATATCAACCGTGTCGCCAAGGTGGTTTCGGGGGGTAAACGTCTCAGCTTTAGTGCTCTGGTGGTGACCGGTGATGGTCATGGTCATGTCGGCGTTGGCATCGGTAAGGCGAACGAAGTACCGCTGGCGATTAACAAGGCCAATGCAACCGCGAGGAAGCAACTCATCAAGGTCAACCTATCGGGGTCGACCATTCCCCATGAGATAACGGTCAAGTATGGGGCAGCCCGGGTTATGCTGAAACCAGCGGCACCGGGTACCGGTATCA
>Ga0315554_1000215_pt1 | contig 32502 bp, 32 predicted proteins | sample SalMarSW160370MG_FD_202114 | JGI IMG/M metagenome (GOLD analysis project Ga0315554, IMG submission 202114) | Salt marsh sediment microbial communities from the Plum Island Ecosystem LTER, Massachusetts, United States - Salt Marsh Sediment SW1603-70 ...
ATCCCGGCGTGCCATCGCCGTTTGAGGGTGTTGATATTGTTGTCATCAGGGAGAATATTGAAGACCTCTACAGCGGCATCGAGTTTGAGCGGGGGACTGCGGAGGCGTCCCGCCTGATTGAGCTTGTCTCCCGGACGACAGGTGATGCTGTCCTGCCGGACTCAGGGATGAGCCTCAAGACAATCTCCGAGACACGCAGCCGTAAAATTGCCACTTTTGCCTTCGAGTATGCCCGGAAATACCGCCGCCGGAAGGTGACCGCCGTGCACAAGGCCAATATTATGAAGTTCTCCGACGGCCTGTTCCTCTCGGTTGCCCGTGAGGTGGCCGGGAAGTACCGGGACATTGATTTTGAAGATAGAATCGTGGACAACATGGCGATGCAGCTTGTGCAGAAGCCCCAGCAGTATGATGTGCTGGTGGCCCCCAATCTCTACGGTGACATCCTGTCCGACCTGTGTGCTGGGCTGGTTGGTGGTCTGGGATTGGCGCCGGGAGCGAACCTGAGTGATGATATCGCCGTCTTCGAGGCCACCCACGGGAGCGCCCCGAGGTATGCCGGTATGAATAAGGTCAACCCGATGGCGATGATGCTATCGGGAGTGATGATGCTACGCCACCTGGGTGAAGATGGGGCGGCTGACCGGCTGGAGAAGGCTATATCCGGAGTAATCGCCGAGGGCAAGAGCGTTACCTATGACCTCAAGCCGGACGCACCGGGTAGTGCCGTCGGTACCTCGCAGGTGGCTGATGCCGTAATCCGTAAGCTGATTGACTAGAACTAAAGTATTCCACCTGTAATTTCCCAGATTACCCCGATTTGCTGTATAATATCTTTGCCCACATTTAATAATCCTGAAATATTTGGTGTGTATAATATATATAGTAATAACGATGGGTACGTGAAAGGGGTGCTCGTCTGTACTGGAGGTTGTAATGGGTAAGATATATATCATTGATGTGACCAACCGGGACGGCGTCCAGACGGCCAAGCTTGGTCTTTCCAAGCTGGAGAAGACAATGATAAATCTCTATCTCAATGAGATGGGCGTTTTTCAGTCGGAGTTTGGCTTTCCAACGACGCATCATGAGAAGTATTACCTGGCTGCTAATCTGGAGCTGTCCCGAACGGGTGTCCTGCAACCGATACGTCTTGAGGGATGGATGAGGGCCATTGCTGAGGACGTGGAGACGTGCTTCAAACAGGTCCCGGATATCAAGCACCTCAATCTCTCTATTTCTACCTCCGACCAGATGATTACAGGCAAGTTCCTTGGTAAGAAGGGAAAGCGGGACATCGTAAACATGATGGTGGAAGCGGTTGACGCTGCCAGGGCACATGGGGCAGAGACAGTGGGGGTCAATGCCGAGGATGGCTCCCGGACAAGCCTGGACTTCCTGCTCGAGTTCGGGCTGGCGGCCAGGGAGCATGGTGCTGACCGACTGCGATACTGTGATACGCTGGGCTATGATAGCCCGTTCACCATCTATGAGACGGCCAAGGCACTGGCAGAGAATGTCGGCCTACCGATTGAGATACACTGTCACGGTGACCTCGGGATGGCGGTGGCGAACTCCGTTGCCGGTGCCAAGGGGGTGATTGATGGTGGACAGGACGCCTACATCAACACAACCGTTAATGGAATTGGTGAACGGGCCGGTAATGCTGACCTGGTGGCGGTGCTTTTGGCATTGACAAAGGCTAAAGGCATCGGTGGTCAGTACCAGCTTGGCTGCGAGATGGACCTGTCAAAGTCCTGGAGAATCGCCAGGTTCGCCAGCTACGCCTTCGGTGTCCCTATTCCAATTAACCAGCCGGGGGTTGGCGCCAATGCCTTTGCCCACGCTTCTGGAATCCACGCCGATGGTGTGCTGAAAGACCCGGAGAACTATGAGCTATATAGCTTTGAGGAGCTGGGTCGGGGTGAACCTGAATTCGTTGAGACGGGACGTGAAATCTGCACCGGACGGTACGGCGGCATCAGTGGCTTCCGGCATGTCATGGGCGAGATAATGGGAGAAGAAGCCCTTCGCTTTCACGATGCCGAAGAGGCGGAGAGGGTACTGGAGCTGGTGCGCTATGCCAATGTACTCGCCCAGAAGCCGCTGGTCGAGGACGAGTTGCTTTTTATTGCCAAGTATCCGGACATTGCTCAAAAGCTTTTAACGATGACGCCACTGGACTATTAATTGGGTTGCTGTCAGTAAATGTCAGCGCTGGTACAGGCCAGTGAGCGTCACCGAAGCGAGGATATGCCCTTGCATGGCATCAAGTACCTGCTGTTTGGAGGCGGCGGCCGGCAGGTTCAGGGTTGTATCCAGGGCGTAGAGGGTGAACTGATACCGGTGGCCCGGGCCGGATGGGGGACAGGGCCCGCTATAGCTAATCTCGCCAAAGCTATTGAGTCCGTGTCGTGCACCGTTATCAAGCTCCTCACCGGCAGGGACGGCCTCGGGTAAGTGGCGGACATCAGCTGGCAGGTCAAAGATGACCCAGTGGGTGAATACGCCGCCGGGGGCGTCGGGGTCATCCATGATAAGGGCAAAGGACTGAGTGCTCGCTGGAGCATTGTTCCAGGTGAGTTGTGGCGATACATTCTCGCCATCGCAGGTATGCCTGGTGGGGATATCCTCTCCCTCCGCAAAGGCAGCACTTGACAGTATTAGCTCCTCCGGGGTTATTGTATCTTCTTCAGCGTTTATCTCAGCTTCTGTCCCCGGTTCGACATCGGTTCCGGAACAAGAGGTTACAAGGAGTAAAATCAACGGAATTAATACTAATATCAGGCTGCTTCGTTTCATCGGTAACATTCTAAGTAATGATGTCTGGGGCGTCAACTGGCGTGTTTATTGCAGATGTATTATCCCTTGGTGGCCTGTGCTTGAAGCCATACCCTTTGTTCGTGGTATCATACTAAATCGCATGGAAGGGTGTTATGATGGCTGTTGCCCCTGATGTTGCCCGGATGATAGCAATGACCAGCAGCTGGCAATTTGACGTTATCACCCCGCCGCGCTAGAATCTTAGCACAAGATATGCCATATCGGGTGGTTTGCCTGAATGGTGGAGTAAAGTGATGAAGGACGAGCAGAAGACCAAGAAACAGCTTATAGCGGAGCTGGAAGAATTGCGTAGGCACGTCGCTGAGCTGGAAAAATCCGAGAATCAGCATGTGCAGGAAGGCGAGCTATTGCGTATCTTCCGCTCTACGCCCATAGGACTGTTTATCGTACAGGATGGCAAATTCCAGTTCGTCAACGATGTCTTTAGAAATATTACGGGTGGCCAGCCGGACGAACTTATCGGGACTGAGTCGAGGAATCTGGTCTTACCTGAGGACAGGGAAATGGTCCGTGAGAATGCGGTGAAGATGCTCAATGGGGAACGTATGGAACCCTACAAGTATCGTATAGTTGTGTCCAGCGGGCAGGTACGCTGGATACTGGAGGGGGTTACTTCGGTAAACTACCGGGGAAAACGGGCTGTTCTTGGCCATGCTATGGATATAACCGAGCTGGAGCAAGCTCAAGAGAAACTTGAGGAGGCCTACGAACAGGAGAGGCGGTTGCGTGAGCAGCTGCAGACCGAGGTACAATGGCGGATTGAGTTCACCCGGGCCCTTGTGCATGAGCTAAAGACCCCGCTGACACCGGTATTATCTTCCAGCGAATTGCTCTATAGCGAGCTCCGTGAAGAACCCTGGATGAGTATCGCCGAAAACATTCACCGTGGTGCCACCAACCTGAGCAGAAGGATAGATGAGCTGCTCGATTTAGCCAGGGTTGAGATTGGTACGCTTAAGCTCAACCAGGAGGCACTGGATGTCCTGCCTCTGTTACAAGGGGTAGGTAATGACATGGCCGTGGTGACGAAAGCGGCGGGGCAATCGCTGACACTGGAGCTACCGCCTTCTCTTCCCCGGGTCTGGGCCGATGAGGAGCGCCTGCGGCAGGTGGCACTTAATCTTTTGATTAATGCCTCTAAATTTACCCAGGAGGGCGGTAAGATTACACTCAGGGCTAGAAAACAGAATGGCTCTCTGGTGGTAGAGGTTGAAGATAATGGTCCCGGCATCCCCAAAGAAGACCAGGCGAGGCTTTTCTTGCCCTACCACCGGCGGCTGGGAGACCGGGAACACCTCAGTGGCCTGGGATTGGGGCTGGCGCTGTGTAAGAATATAGTTGAGCTTCATGACGGCGAAATCTGGGTGAATAGTGAAGTGGGCAAGGGCTCGACCTTCGGCTTCTCAATACCTCTGGCTACCGTCAGTCAGAAACGAGGTGGTGCCAGACAGGAGGTGGTTACTTGAAGGTTCTCCTTATAGAAGATGACCGGGAAATCATTGATGCCATCTCGCTGGCCTTCAAAATACGCTGGCCAGAGGCGAAGCTTATCTCTACCCGGCTTGGCCAGAAGGGGGTGGAGATGGTCGAGAGTGAGTCACCGGATATAGTTATCCTTGACCTGGGACTGCCCGACATCAGTGGATTCGAGGTATTACAGCAAATCCGCCTTTTCTCGCAGGTACCCACTATTATTCTAACGGTAAGGGCAGAGGAGTCTGACATCGTTAAGGGGTTGGAGTGGGGTGCGGACGACTATATAACCAAACCTTTCCGGCAACTCGAATTCCTGGCACGGGTTAGGGCCCTGATTCGTCGACAGGAGACGGTGGAATCGGAAACACTGGTCTATGGCCCGCTGCGGCTTGATACCACCACAGGCCAACTCAACTACAACGGCAAAGATATCGCACTCACTGCTACTGAGAATCACATTATGGGGCACCTGATGCGTAATGGCGGGCGTGCGGTGACACATTCAAGCCTGGCGGAAGCAGTCTGGGGAGATGACTACCCCGGAGCGGCTGACAGTCTAAAGGTTCACATCCGCCGCTTGCGCGAGAAAATTGAGGATGACCCCAGTCACCCGCGCATCATCCTCACCAGGACTGGTGTAGGCTATCTTCTGGCAAAGCCGGAATAGTCCAGGTTTGAGGTTTTTCCCCTGTGGCTTGCTCTGGAACGCCATCGGTTAGCCGCCAGTGTTTACACCTTTAACGAATCACCTTTAAATTGTAACCTTTTTGTAACCCCCTTGTGACCTTTAATTTACCTGCTGCGGTATTTCTTTATCTCCTTTTAACCTGCCCGGGCTACAATTAAAACAGTGGTAGAGGTGTGAAAGGAGGCGGAGAAATGAAGAGACTTATTGAATCCATCCAGACATTGGGCCATGTACTGGGCGTGGTTTTGGGTAGTAACTTCACTGGGCCACGTGATAAAGCTTTTGAACAGTATCGGTACCTCCGTTATGATTTCTAACCTGAGGCGTTTGACCTTTGAATCGAATCTCCGAAATGGAAGCAGGATAGGAGGAGGGTACCGAAGAGCTTGGTCAGGCTAATAAATCCCAAAGAGCCGGGCACGGGATTTGCAGTTGGGTAGTAGTCTTTCAACGACAGAAAAAGTGCCCGGTTTCTGTATTTCCCGACCCATGTAAAAGACTGCTGCAGAACGTAATGGCTACCCATTATAATAACGGCTGGCATTGACAGCCTGCGGAACAGATAATAAACTGGAATAATCAGAGAAGAAACCGCAGGCTGGTATTATTTCTGGAAGGTTGGTCTGATGGATATTGATGAACTCCGAAGAGAGGCTGAAGAGAGCAAGGACAGGCTCAGGAGAGATATCTTTGAGTTCCGGGACATCCTGCGGAAAATAGCTGGGGAGGTTAAAGAGGCCAGAGGGACCCGCGCCGAGGCGTCGATATGCCGGATGGAGAGGCGGATTGAGGAAATGGCACAGCAGGTTGAGTCGCGGATAGATAAAGCCGTTTCGATAATGGTCGACTCATCGGCCTGCAAGGGGAACGTGGTAACTCGCGAAATGGATTTCAGCGACTTCACCAATATTGAGGTCAGCAGTTGTTTTAAGGTTGGTATTACGCGGGCGGATTCATACGGTGTCAACATAGCCGGTAATGAGAACCTGTTTGACTACATCAACGTTTCTAAATCCGGTAGTACTCTGAAAATATCAATCAAGCCCCTTCCTTTCCCTGCAAAACCAAACCTGCTCTCTCCAAGACCAAACCTGCAGGCCGAAATAACTATGCCTGAGCTTCACAAACTGCGCCTTAGCGGTGCCGCAACCTGCATCGTCAGTGGGTTTAACTCACAAGATGGGTTTGATTTAAATGTCACCGGCAACAGTGTTCTGGATATTGACATCGAGGCCGGGAAGACCAAGGTCGAGATATCAGGCGCAAGCCGACTTAGAGGGAAGATGAAGCTTGCTGATACTGAGTTTACTCTCTCCGGGGCCAGCAGGGCGGAACTGAGTGGCTCTGCCACTAGCGTTGTGCTGAACGCCTGGGGGGCCAGCCGGTTAGATTTGGCTGATTTTGTGCTCGATGACACCAGTGTCAGTCTTAAAGGGGCCAGCGAGGCGACCGTAAAAGTTAATGGTAGACTGGACCTGGACCTGAGCGGTGGTTCGCGGCTTTACTACAGCGGTAATCCCACCATGGGCAAGATAAACGTAGCCGGTGCCTCCACCCTAAGCCAGAGATAATTCCGTCGGTTATCCCCTAGTCTCTTTTCTTCACTTGTTGTGGTGTACCTCTCATTCGTATTTTCATCAGACTGCAAAATCACCCATTTGGGTCTCTGCCAGTCAATCCCCTAAAAATATCCCTACGATTTGACTTGACAAAACCTCTAATTGTAGTATAATGGATACAAAGTACTTTGCATTACAAAGTATAAATATGCTCTTGGGGGTGACCAGAATGGAAAATGATAGAGGTCTAAAAGAGCTTGAGCAAAAGGTCTTCAGGTCATATTTTAAGGATGGCTTGTGGGACATCTACGGTGCTCTTATACTCTTAGGCTTTGGCCTCACCATGGTTACCGGCTGGGATTATTTGATGCTAGCCTTTGTCACCCTGGCTGTTATTCTATTACTTTTAAGAAGACGTATTATAGTTCCACGACTGGGCCAGGTTAAATTCTCATCAGAGCGTCAGGTGAAAACTAAAAGGTCCAAACTTATCGCCACAGTAACCCTTACATTTACCATGCTAATAGGTGTGGTATTTTTCGTATTATTTTCCACGAATAGTATGCCAAGGTGGTTGGATATATGGATGGGTGATTACTTCCTTGCTGTATTCGGTGGCATGTTAGCTATATTAATCGCTGCAGCTGCTTATGTAGTAGGGGTTTGGCGTTATTACGTTTATGCTGCGTTGACCTTCATTGCTTACGTTATTGCCAATATACTGCGCTCTAATGATATGGAAGGCGTACCTATTACGGTAGCAGGAGGCATAGTATTAATTTCTGGTTTAATTATACTAACACGCTTCTTACGTAAGTACCCCTTGCCGCCGCAGGAGACTAGTAGTGTCTCAGAGTAGCAGAGGAGACAAAGAGGTTAAATTAGCGACCACTGTTGACCGAGTTATACATGAGCCGGCACGGTTTAATATTATGGCATACCTTTTTGTAGTGCAGAGCGCTGATTTTACTTTTTTACAAACACAGACGGGGTTAACATGGGGTAACCTATCATCACATATTAATAAGCTTGAGGCAACTGGCTACGTAGTTGTCGAAAAAGAGTTTGTTGGCAAGAAACCTCATACGATGCTACACCTTACTGATAAGGGGCGAGCTGCTTTTAGTGACTACCGAAAGCAAATGCGTAAGGTTATAAACACCCTACCAAATAACGTAGCTAGATAGTATGAGGCTGTGTCGGTGCCTATCTAACGTCGCTCCATAAAGATATTAACTCTGTTATCAGAGTTAACGGGATAACAACTTCAGGAATATTCTAGCTTCAACTGGATTTTGGGTATTCTCACTGGTGGACCAGAGCTTAATGAGTAGCAACCTTCATCTTCTCATTCACCTCAGGAGAAGGGGATGCAGGCCCGCCTGCCATAGTCCTCGCCTGCCGAAGTCGTACGGCAAGCAGGCCGGAGGGACGAGGGGCAAGGGATGGGGCTACCACCAAACAGGGGCATTGCTCAAGACTAACAGGCACGGTAGATTGACTTCTCTTGCCGGATTTTGCTAGAGTCTGGTGGGAGGGACTGGAAATGAAGCTGGACGGAAAGGTAGCCATAGTCACCGGGGGCAGCCGTGGTATCGGCAAGCAGATTGCCCTTACCTTCGCCCGTGAGGGTGCTGCCGTGGCGGTGGTTGCCCGTACCGAGAAGGAGGGGGCCAAGCTCCCCGGTACCATTCACCAGACAGTAGATGAGATACGTGCCTTCGGCGGTCGTGCTGTGGCCATCAGGACGGATATCACGGTCGATGAAGACGTCGAGCACATGGCGCAGAAGGCCCTTGAGGAATTCGGTAGGATAGACATCCTGGTCAATGATGCTGCCGCCAACCTCAACTCCATGATAGCTGACCTGCCAGTTAAGCGCTGGGACCTGATGATGCGGGTCAATCTGCGTGGTACCTTCATCTGCACCAAGGCGGTACTGCCGACGATGATTGCCCAGCGCAGTGGCAACATTATCTGCATGACGTCCATTGCTGCCAAGCGGGGAGCGCCGCCGGGCGAGGTCTGCTACAGTATCACCAAGGCGGGTATTGAACTCTTCTGCTGGGGACTTGCCCAGGAGGTGAAGGAATATAACATCGCTGTCAACGACCTATATCCCACTGGAGGCGTAAAGACCGACGGCTTTTACACGGTATTCAAAGATGTAAAGCTGGATGAAGAGAGACTCAGAAGGATGAAGTCGCCGGAGCAGATTGCCGAGGCCGCCCTCTGGATTGCCACCCAGGATGCCAGTACCTTTACCGGCCGCTCCGTAAATGATGATGAAGTCAGGGCTTTCATCGAGGGACGGGCTAAGCCGTAGCCTGCCTCACAATCCGTCGGTGATTTTGTACATGTTCTCGTAGGCCTTCTGGAAATAGGGGTCGGTCTGCTCCAGTATCCCCTTGAGGGCGCTCATTCGGTCAGCGAAGGCCTGCGTGTTTTTGTTTCTCACCAGGTCAGCCCAGGCGGCCGCATTTCTCAGGAACTGCTCTTCAATCTCACCGATGCCGGGAAAGCTCATCTGGAGCGAGGCATAAAGCTCCGGGTCCTCGGAGATAACACTCTCGACCAGGGTGTAGAGTACCTTGTAGGTGGTGCCACCAATCTCCTTCATCTGCTGAAATCTGTCCTGATGGAGCAGGGTATCCGCTGAGACGATGGCGATAAAGTGGGCCAGTCCCAGGATTATAGTCATCATCTTGTCGTGCTCCTGGGGTGTCATCAGGGCGACCCGCGCCTCCCGGGCTTCCAGATAGGCTTTGACTTTCTCGGCCAGAGATGCCTCTCGCTCGTTGGTCGGCGTCAGGATGAAGTTCTGCTTGGCCGGGCTCTTTGCCCCCGGCCCGAAGACAGGGTGCATCCCCAGGGTGACTGCCGAAGTGATGTAGCGATGCATGATGTCCACCGGTTGTACTTTGAGCGAGGTAACGTCAACGACAATCTGACCAGAACTGGTATAGGGGGCAACCTGCTTGACGACCGATTCGAAGGCGTCCAGCGGTACGGATATTATGATGGCGTCCGCGCCCCTGACCTGACCGATGTCAGTCGTAACCTCGACATCAAGCTGTCGATGGACTTCCCTGAGCCTTGCTTCGCTCCGGCCGGTCAGCAGCACTCGCTTACCTTCTTCGTGCAGTAAGCGGGCGAACCACTGACCCATCTTTCCGGAACCACCGACTATGGCAACTCTCATAACTCTAGTTCCGAGCGGTTTATGTGGACGCCTTGGGATAAGAACCAAGCACCTTAACGAACAGGGCAGACTGCTCCAGTTTCCCCAGTGCCTCGCGTGAGGCGGTGTCTTCGCGGTGGCCCTCAAAATCAAGATAGAAGTTGTATTCCCAGGGTCTTTGCCGCGTTGGCCGTGACTCAATCTTGGTGAGGTTAATCTGACTGGCGGCCAGCTCCCGGAGCAGGTTATATAGTGACCCGGGCTTGTGACTCACGGCGAAAACGATGGAAGTCTTGTCATTTCCCGTTGGTGGTGAATCGTGCTTGGCGAGAACGAAGAACCTGGTGAAGTTGTTGGGGTTGTCCTCTATTTCATGGGCCAGAATCGTCATTCCATAGATTTCGGCGGCCCGGACACCAGCAATGGCGGCGCCATCAGTTATCTCCCGTTCTTTTATCATCTTGACGCTGCCAGCAGTATCGTAGGTGGGGACCAGCTCGCAGTCGAGGTGTTTGAGGAAGGCACGGCACTGTCCCAAGGCCTGAGGGTGTGAGTAGACCTTCTTTATCAGGTCGAGCCTGGCCCCCGGATTGGCGATAAGGCAGTGGGTAACACGCAGTTCTATTTCGCCCCGTACCTTGAGGCTTGATTCTAGGAGCAGGTCGTATACCTGGCTGATGCTACCCTCCAGCGAGTTTTCAATCGGGACGACCCCGAAGTGTGCGGCTTCCCGCTCGACGCTATCAAAGACGGCATCCAGGGTTTCACAGGGCTTTACCTCAATCGAGGGCCCGAAGTAGTCGACGGCGGCCTCTTCACTATATGCGCCAAGCTCCCCCTGAAAGGCGACGGTGAGGCCTTCGGCACTCTTGGCGACGTTGACTATTCGCCGGAAGATGCTCTCGGTTCCCTCCACACTGATGTTCGCCTGCTCGGCGAGTCTGCGGACATTAGCAATGACCTCCTCTTCCCGGCCCAGGTTCTCGACCTGTTCTCCCTGTTTCTGTTTCTCCCGGCCAATTGCCTCAGCAGTTCGTATTCGCTCGGCAAGGAGTCTGACTATCTCAGCGTCTGTCTTATCGATTTTCTTCCTCAGGTCTTCCAGGCTCATTTGATTACCTCCGGGATAGTTCCCGCCCTGATGGCAAAATCACAAAGGGTTGTGGCCATCATGGCAGCCACAACCGGTACCGCCCGGGGGACAATACAGGCATCATGTCTGCCCCTGGTTGACAGGGTAGCCGGTTTCATTTTCTCCATATCTATCGTGTCCTGTTCCTTGCCGATGGAAGGGGTCGGCTTGACGGCAACCCTGAGGACCACCGGCATCCCATTGCTGATACCACCGAGGATACCCCCGGCGTTATTTGTCAGGGTCACGATTTTGCCATTTTCTATAGCAAATGGGTCATTGTTTTCCGAGCCGCGTTTCGTCGCTGCCGAGAAGCCCGAGCCGAACTCGACTCCCTTGACTGCCGGGATGGCGAAAAGTGCCTTAGCCAGGTCTCCCTCAAGTGTGTCAAAGACTGGCTCGCCCAGTCCGGTCGGTACATTGAGAGCGACTGCTTCGATGATGCCACCGAGGCTATCACCTTCGGCCCTGGCCTTTTCGATTGCCTGGAGCATCTTCTCGGCAGCCGCAGGGTCGGCGCACCTCAGGGCATTGCCTTCAATATTTCTCCTTATCTCGTCGGTCTCCTTGGGCTGGGCCTTTATCCCCCCAATTTCCACAGTGTGCGCCAGGACTTCGATGCCCTTGAGTTCAAGTAGTTTCCTGGCGATTGCTCCGGCCATGACAAAGCTAACTGTAATCCTGCCGGAGAAGAGACCGCCACCGCGAAAATCATTGAAGCCGCCGTATTTGGTGAAAGCGGTGAAGTCGGCGTGGCCCGGCCGGGGTAGAAATCGGTTCTTCAGGTACTGGCTGGAATCAACATCCTGGTTCCACACCAGCATACAGATAGGTGCGCCGGTGGTGTGGCCGTTGTAGACCCCTGAAAGAATCTCAACCCTGTCTTCTTCAGAGCGGCTGGTGCTGGCAGGACTGGTCCCTGGTCTCCTCATGTCTACCTCTCTCTGGATGTCCTCATCAGCGAGCGACAGTCCGGCGGGGCAGCCGTCAACGACGACGCCGACACACCGACCGTGGCTTTCACCAAAGCTGGTTACTGTAAAAAGTTTACCGAGGCTATTTCCCATCAGTGGTTACCTTAACCCCCAGGCTTCTCATTTCATCCCAGAACTCGGGATAGGTCTTGGAGACGGATTCGGCACCCTCAATCACCGTCTCACCGACCACCGTACCGAGCAGGGCAAAGGCCATGGCAATGCGGTGGTCATCCTTACTATCGATGACGGCTCCTTTCGGTTGTGAGCCGGTAATCATCATGCGGTCATCTTCCACGGTGACAGTGATGCCCATTCTTTCCAGACCCTCGCGGACGGCAGCAACCCGGTCTGATTCCTTGAGTCTCGCCCGGCTGATACCGGTTAGATGGCTGACACCATCGGCGGTTGCGGCCAGTACTGCCACCGTCGGCAGCAGGTCGATGCAGTTGGACATGTCGGCCTTGATTGCCTTCAATCCGGATTTCCTCACCGTTACCGAATTTCCCTTGACTATAACCGAAGCCCCCATGTCTTGCAAGAAGCCCAGTATTTTTCGGTCCGCCTGGAGACTTTCCGGGCTGAGGTTACTGACGGTTACCTCACCGGCGAGAGCACCCAGGGCCAGGGGATAGGAGGCTGATGACCAGTCGCCCTCGACCCGGTATTTGGTCGGCTTGTACGGTTGCTGCACTACCTGGAACACATCCATATCCTCTGAAAAGGCTACCGATACCCCGAACCACTGCATAGTGTCGAGTGTCATCAACACGAACGGCGCTGACTCCAGCGGCGTCGTTAAGCGGATGGTTATCTCTTCCCTGGCTCGTGGGGCCACAAGTAGTAACGCTGAGACGAACTGGGAGCTGATGTCGCCGGGCAGCTCGGTTGTCCCGCCCCGCAGTCCCCCGCCATCAACGACCACCGGGGGGAAGCCCCCCTTGGAAGAGCAGGTAACCCCCAGTTGTCGCAGTGCTTCAACCAGTGGTTCAACCGGTCTCAGGGAAAGGGATGGCCCGGCGGTGAGGCGATGTCTTCCCGGTAGAAGCGTACTGACGGCGGTCATGAATCGGAAGGTGGCTGCCGATTCTCGACAGAACAGGTCGCTATTGGCCTGGTGAAATTGACCACCGCTGACCTCCCAGTGGTCTTTAAATTGCCGGATGGATACCCCAACCTTACCGAGCACTTCCATGGCTGCCTCGGTATCGTCCGAACCCAGTGGCCGGATGATTTTGCTGGTACCGCGAGTTAGAGCAGCGCATATCAACCCCCTGATTGTGTAGCTTTTCGAGGAAGGGCTGGATATGCTACCGGTCACTTTGCTTTTAGAGATTGAAGCCTTCATCTTCCTTCAGTCTGTTGATTATCAGGTCTGCTATCCTATCTATACTTAGCCTGGAGGTGTTTATCATAATATCAGCCGCTCGCTCATAGAATGGTTTCCTGAAGTCGAGCAGTGCCTGGATGCGTTGTGCTGGGTCAGGTACGTCGAGGAGGGGACGTTCATTTCTGTCTTTGGATGTTCTCTCAAGGATTTTTCGGAGAGAAGCTCTCAGGTAGACCATCCGGGAAGTTTCCCGCAGGCGGTCGACATTTATTTTGTTAAGTACCATACCTCCGCCACAAGCGATGACCTGCCTTTTCCCTTGAGCCGCTTTTTTAGTTGCTTTTATTTCCAACTCACGGAAGGCAATTTCCCCATTTTGCTGGAAGATTTCTGGTATCGTTTTACCTGACATCTCCTCGATAAGCTGGTCGATTTCCACAAACCTCCAGCCCAGTTTTTCTGCCAGAGCTCTGCCTATGGCTGATTTGCCCGTACCCATAAACCCTATCAGGGCAATGTTAGTCTTCATGCTCCTCTACTGGTCAGCCGCCATTTTGTAGATTTGGTGCAGCTCTTCTACCGTTACCTGCCCCGGGGCCGATTCTTTACCCTCTGCCAGAGAGGCGTAGGTGAAGTCGCCCCCCACCAGCGGGCAGAAAATACGGCTGGTAATGCCCGCAGCACCCATGGCAAAGGCGACCACCCTCTTCTCCGGGAAGGCCGGGACTAGCTGTAATACTCTCATATTGTCCTCGAAGCTCCGGGCAGTTGTAACCACCTTACAGATATCAGCGCCGGCTTCTATCTGATGCTTTATTATCTGCCTCATGGTATCAGAATCAGGCGTTTTCTCCAAGTCATGATAGGAGAGGAGACACTCGGCACGCTTCTTGACGAGTTTGATGATGTCTGCCAGGTTTTTCGTCCTCAACTCGATATCGATTACGCTGGCCCCCAGTTCTAATGCCTGGAGCAATCTCTCGATTCTTCCCGCTTCGTTATCCTGCCACTGGCCGCCCTCAGCGGCACTGCGGTTACAGGCAATCCAGGGCTTGCCCAATTTCTGAGTTATCTCCTGCCAGTCATCACCGATGAGGTCGATGCGCACCTCGAACAGGTCAACCAGCGGTTCGGCCTGCCTGACTGCTTCGAGGTTGCTGGTTGTGATAGCGGCGCAAATCCGGGGCTGTTTCATAACTTCTCCGAGAGCACCTTTTTTACCAGGTTAAGGTCAACGTCATCGGTAACGATTACTTCGCCGATTGATTCGAGGAGGACAAACTTTATCCTGCCCCCGACAATCTTTTTGTCGTGGTGCATTGCCTCAATTAATTTATCGGTATCCAGTTCGGGGATTTCTGCCAGCAGCCCAACCCTGGTGAGCAGTTTCTTCAGCCTGCTGGCATCGCTGCGGCCGAGTAGACCCATCCGGTTCGATATCCTGGCGGCGACCAGCATACCGATGGCCACTGCTCGACCATGGTCTATCTGGAAATCGGAGACCGTTTCCATGGCGTGTCCGATGGTGTGACCGTAGTTCAGGATATTGCGTAGCCCCAGGTCAAGCTCGTCCTGCTCCACGACGGCCGCTTTAATCTGGGCCGAGCGGGCGACGGTCGTTTCGAGGGTCTCATTATCAAGTGCCAGTATACGGTCGATGTTATCTTCCAGGTACTCGAAGAAGGTGGCATCCTGTATCGCACCATGCTTAATAATCTCGGCGAGCCCATCGGCGAGCTGTCTCTGGCTGAGGCTTTTCAGCGTATCGATGTCGGAGAGGGTCAAGCTCGGCTGGTAAAAGACCCCTATCCGGTTCTTTAGACGGCCGTGGTTGACGGCCGTCTTACCGCCGAGGCTACTGTCTGCCTGGGCGAGCAGGGTAGTTGGTATCTGTATCAGGGGCACCCCGCGCTGGTAGGTAGCGGCTACGAATCCGGTCAGGTCACCAGTAACCCCACCACCAAGGGCGAGCACTGGCGTTCCCCTCTCGGCATGGAAGTCGGTCAGTTCGAGGTAAAGTCGACCGGCGGTCTCCAGCGATTTCTCCTCCTCACTATCAGCTCCGCTGAGGGTGGTTACCTCGAAGCCAGAGGCGACGAGGGCCTGCTCCAGAATACTGCCGTAGAGCTTCCTTACCGTGGCATCCGTGACAATTACCACCTTATCACTGAAGCCAAGCCTACTCAAACGGTCGCCGGTCTGGGAGAGTAGTCCCGGGCCAATGATGATATCATAGCCACTGCTACCGACATTTACAGTAACTGTTTTCATTGTATGTTTCTAGTCCCTGTTTCTGCGATACTGCCCCAGTGCCTTGTGGATGCCCCGGCAGGCACTGATGACCTCCTTTAATTCGTCGGGCGTTATCTGTTGCTGGCTATCGACCAGTGCTTCCCCTGGATTGTGGTGGACTTCGACTATAAGCCCGCAGGCACCAACAGCTATACCTGCGCAGCTCAGGTCAAAAATGAGGTCACGGCGTCCGGCGGCGTGACTGGGGTCGATGATTATCGGTAGATAGGTCTCCTTACGCATGGCCGGTACTGCGCTGAGGTCAAGGGTATATCGAGTGTAGTTCCGGCCTTTGCCCAAGGGTAGTATCCCCCTTTCGCATAATATAATATCCCTGTTGTTTTCGGCCACAATGTACTCGGCAAAGGAGAGGAACTCCTCGATACCGGCCCCGAAGTGCCGCTTATACAGGATGGGTTTGCCTTTCCTGGCAACCTTCGTAATCAGGTCCTGGTCATACATGTTTCGAGCGCCTATCTGGATTATATCAACATATTCCGCCACTAGGTCAACATGGCTCTCTCCGCGGATTTCGGTCACCACTGGCAGCTCGAACCTGTCGCCGGCTTCTCGCAGCCAGCTGAGAGCCTCGCTCGCCTCCTCGGTGCCGTTAGCACCAAGGCCCTGGAATGAGTGGACTGATGTACGCGGCTTGAAGATACCGCCCCTCAGTATGTGAGCACCGGCCTTCTTCACACCTTGGGCTATTTTAAACAGCTGTTCTTTACTCTCGATGGCACAGGGCCCGGCGATGAATACCGGTTCGTTACCACCAATCTCAACATCACCGACTTTGATGACCCGGTTACCTATCTCGACTTCAGTCATTCGAGCATACTCCCGGCTTATCAGCTTGTAAGGTGTTTCAATCGGCATAGCCTCTTTGACGCCCGGGAGGGCAGCAAAATTGGAGAACGGTATTTTGCTCTCGTCACCCACCAGTCCAATCACAGTACGATAAGCTCCCCTGGATACATCTGCCTTGAGGCCGTACTTCTTGATTTCACTAACTACATTAGCGATTTCTTCGTTGGTGGCCTCGCTGTTCATAATAATCATTTTCTATCCTCCGTTATATTATCTGTTTACTCTAAAAAAGAGAAGGGCCCTCTGCTTGAGAGGGTCCTTCTTCACATGTCTCTGTTTGAGTTACTTACTACTTAGTCCAGGTTACGTGACGAAACCTCCCAAGCGCACTGAGTGCGCACAAAAAAGTAATATCCAAAATAGAATTTCCGGGAGGTCTGGTGAATCAACTTGTCTCCTTTGTTTTAACTCTTATATGTGGAATTTACCATAAGTAATGGGCTTTGTCAACAGGTGGGCTGTTGCTGTGGTGGGGTCTTTATAACCGATATTCACTTTCACTGGGAGATTTGATTTCGCCCCGGTAGCCCCGGCTGAACCAGGCAAACAGTATGGTGCCGATGACGCCCATTATCCCGGCGAAATAGAAGACCCAGTTGATGCTTATAGCGTCATCTATTGCGCCGGAGATGATTGGTCCGATGGCCATGCCGACGCTCTGAGCCAGGAAGAATACTGACATCGTAGACCCCATGCCGAATTTTCGGCCCTCCTCTACACTCAGGGCGGTCGCCGCTGGCATAGCGACAGCGGAGCTGATACCCTGGAAGAGCAAGAGGAGCAGCAGTTGCCAGAAGTTGATGGCGAGGGGTACGGCCGCCAGCAAGGCTGTAAAAATGACGCTGGTGAGTATTGTCATGGTCCTCCGGTTGAGTCTGTCAGCCATCCTGCCACCGATAGGTGAAAATACTGTTACCGAAAGAATGTTGATGGTTAGCAGTATCCCGATGGTGCTGGTACTAAGACCGATGGCCGCCGCATAGATTGGCAGGAAGGCGGCGATACCCGCCCTTCCTAGGGATTGAACGAACCGGAAACTGAAGAGGCCCCGCATCATGTTGCTGGCACTCATCTCCCGGTAGGACAGATGTGGGCCTTCATCCTGTTCTCCAACCTTTCTTTGCTTGACTTCGGGCAGAAAAAAGAGGGCCACCAGGAAGGCAAACATGTTAAGACCTATCAGGATAAGGAAGGCCGGGGTCATGCCAAAATGATCGGTAACGACCCCACCGATGAAGGGGCCAAAGCCAAAGCCGCTGAAGAAGAAGGCATTGGCCCAGCCCATCCACTTGCCCTCTTCACCCTCCGGCGAGAGGTCACCGAGATAGGCGATGGCAACAGGGATAATCATCGCCCCGGCGAAACCCATGAAGAAGCGGACCAGGCTCAGGTGAACAACGTTAGTGGCGAAGATATAACCCACAGCAATGGCGGCATAAAGGAAGAGGCCGGAGGCAAGAAAGGCCTTTCTGCCTCTACGGTCAGACAGTCGGCCCACAATGGGGACAGCTATGCTGTTGGAGACGGCATAGGAGGCTATAATAATGCCCAGACCAATGCCGGTAGCCCCCATCTTATCAATATAGATGGGTAACAGTGGAGATATTATGCCGATTCCCAGCGTGGCGGAGAAGACACAGAGGGCGAGAATTGGGAAGACTTTCTTTATCATGGACTTAGTGGATATTATAGCTGGTAATGTGAGTGAATGGCAAAGTCTCACGATTGCACTTGCAGTATAGTCACTGTTATAATTGGTTACTGGCCTTTCGTTTCCGGGTCGGGCGAGAGGTTTTCTTTTCATCAGGCTGGACTTAGGCAGATGGTTTCGGGCAAGAAGCAGGAAGCAAACGTAGATAAAAACCTGGAAGTGATGCGACACTCTGCGTCCCATGTGATGGCGGAGGCGGTCCTGTCCATGTTCCCTGATGCTAAATTCGGCATCGGGCCGACAATTGAGAATGGCTTCTATTACGATTTCGAACTGCCGCGCACTTTGACCCCGGATGACCTGCCTGTCATCGAGGCGAAGATGAAGGAGATTGTGTCGGCGGATGCGCCCTTTGTCCACGAGGAAGTGACCAAAGATGATGCGCGGAAGCTGTTTGCTGCCCAGCCCTACAAGCTGGAGCTGATTGACGAGATTCCTGATGAGACGGTTACCATATACCGGCAGGGCTCGTTTACCGATTTGTGCCGTGGCCCCCACGTAAGCTCCACTGGTGAAATCGGGGCCTTCAAGCTGCTCAGTATCGCCGGTGCCTACTGGCGGGGCAGCGAGAAAAACCCTATGCTCCAGCGGATATACGGTACTGCTTTCAATCAACAGCGTGAAATCGAGGAATATTTAGAAGCGCAGGAGGAGTTGAAGAAAAGAGACCACAGAAAGATAGGCAGGGATTTAGACCTCTTTGTGTTTTCCGACTTGGTTGGAAAAGGTCTGCCTATCCTCACGGAAAAGGGCTCGGTAATAAGAAGAGAGCTGGAACGTTTCATAGTCGATGAGGAAATTAAAAGAGGCTATAAACACATCTACACACCCGATTTGGCAAAAGTAGAATTATTTAAAGTATCCGGTCATTATCCCTATTACAAAGACACAATGTATCCGGTTATGAAGATTGATGAAGAAGAACTGATTCTTAGGCCGATGACCTGTCCGCACCATTACCAGTATTACGCCAGCCAGCCGAGGTCTTATAGAGAGCTTCCATTCCGGATTGCCGAACTGGCAAAACAATTCCGCTATGAAAAATCCGGTGAACTGACCGGGTTGATGAGGGTACGCATGTTTTGCCTAGCTGATTCACATATTATCTGTCAGCCAGAACAGGCCGTGGGTGAACTGAACCAGGTACTGGACCTGATAGAGTACGTCGCTTCAGTACTGGGATATGAGCATGGCAAAGAATATCGATACCGGTTATCCCTAGGCGACAGGAAAGATGAGAAGAAGTATTACAAAGATGACCAGGCCTGGGATTACGCCGAGGCCGTCCTGCGGGACGTACTGGTACAGAGGAAGACCAACTATTTCGAGGCAGAAGATGAGGCTGCTTTCTATGGCCCAAAGATAGACATTCAGATGAAAAATATTGCCGGCAGGGAAGATACAGCTTTCACTGTCCAGTATGATTTTGTGGCGCCAAAACGCTTCAACCTTACTTATATTGACAAGGATGGTCAGGAGAAAGAACCTATCGTCATTCACCGGTCTTCAATTGGTGCCATAGAAAGGACCATGGCTTTTCTTATCGAACACTATGCCGGGGCTTTTCCCGTCTGGCTGGCACCGGTGCAGGTGATGATTATTCCGGTAGCGGACCGCCATCTGGACTATGCCCGCAAAATTGAGGCAGAGCTGAAAAAGGATGGAGTCCGTGCCGAGGTCGATGACCGTTCCGAAAGGATGAACCAGAAGATTCGACAGGCACAACTCGACAAAGTACCCTGTATGCTCATCGTCGGTGACCGTGAAGTGGAGAACGGGACAGTCTCCGTGCGCCTGCGCAGCGGTGAGCAACTACCTGCCGAGTCCACCAGCAGGTTCAGGGAAGCCCTCAGGAAAACGGTAGCCGGGCGAGCCCGCGAACTGGTTATGCTTGATTCTTGATTTATGATATGATATTGTATGTGTCCGTGATGTACCGATATTCCAAGGAGAGGTGAACTAGAACATAGTCAAACAACAGCGCGTCAACGAGCAGATCAGGGCTCCTGAGGTTCGCGTCGTCGGCGAAAAAGGGGAGCAGCTGGGTATAGTGCCTCTGGCTCAGGCACGGGAGCTTGCGCGCAAAAGCAGCCTCGACCTTGTAGAGGTGGCGCCCACGGCAGTGCCGCCAGTTTGTCGGCTGCTTGATTACGGAAAGTACAAGTACGAGCAGGCTAAGCGGGAGCGCGGAGATAGACGGAGCCAGAAGATATCATTGCTCAGGGAGGTCCGGCTGCGTCCGAAGATAGGTGACCACGACTTCAACTCGAAAGCCCGAACTGCCAGAAAGCTACTAACTGGAGGGGATAAGCTAAAAGTAACGATACTGTTCCGGGGCAGGGAAGTTACCCATCCTGAACTGGGCTGGAAGCTGCTGCAGCGAATGGCCAAGGAGCTTGAGGACATATCTTCGCTGGAGAGACAGCCCGCGATGGAGGGGCGGCGCATGAATATCATTCTGAGCCCGGCAAGTACGCAGAAAGGTAAGGCCAAAGAAGCACAGGCCAAAGAAGTACAGGCTAAAGAACCACAATATGCCAAAACTGAAGACTCATAAAGGTGCAAAGAAGCGCTTCCATATTACCGGCACTGGGAAGATAATGCGGGCGAAGGGTGGTAAAAGTCACCTGCGGCGGCGTAAACCGGCAAGGGTAAAACGTCTCTATGACGAGATGGTTCTCTTGAGTAAGAGCGATAAGCCACGGGTTAAGAGGCTCCTGCCCTATGGGATGAAGTGAGTCCTGTCTAAAGAGGCTTTACCAGCTGGACTGACCCCACTTGTTCGCAGAGTATTGTAGATTAACCGTTCGTAGGGGACGAGGAGGAATAGATTGCCACGAGTAAAGAGAGGGGTGACCTCTCACCGGCGACACAAGAAGGTGCTTGCCCTGACCAAGGGGCACCGCGCTACCAAGCACTCCCTTATCCGCCGTGCTAATGAGTCTATGCTCAAGTCTCTGAGCTATGCCTATGCACACCGTCGGGAGCGAAAGGGTGATATGCGGCGTTTATGGATTACGCGGGTCAATGCCGCCAGCCGGGCTGAGGGACTCACCTACGGGCAGCTAATTAGCGGGTTGAAGAAGTCAGGAGTGGAAGTTAACCGCAAGATGCTGGCAGATATGGCTGTCAGCGAACCGGAGTCCTTTAGCAACCTGGTCAGTGTGGCCAGGGAGCAGGGTTAAGGGCTAACTAATATTAATTGTCCAGGACAAAAATACCCCCTTCTCTCTGGCAGAGGAGGGGTTTTTATATGGAGATTTTAAGCCCATATCTTGAGGTTGGTAATGGTTAATCTGTTTATTCCTGTTCCGTTTACCTCTGTAGGTGGAGAAAGCCAAGGGGGACACCCCCTTGGAATCCCCCTGCCAAGAGGGGTTCCACCCCTCTTGAACACCCCAAAACGGTGTGAGGGTAGTCTTCGGGCAGGGGTCGTTCGCACCTTAGAGAGTGCCGCCCTGTTCTATCAAGAGCCTGGAGAGTAACTATAGGCAAAGAGTCCTAGAGAGACGAAGGCTCAGAAGTAAATAAACATTACTGCCGTTTATGGGGAGTTTTAGAGGGCGCAGCCCTCTTATATTGATTTTCCCCTTCCCCTCTGGGGAAGGGGATACAGGGGATGGGGCCGCCAATACCAAACACGGAAGCGAGGCAACCAAGAGAATACCGGGTGTTAATGCTGATCATATGGACGAGCACATTTCCTTGACCCTTCGCCGAATGATAGCCTATAATCCAACGTGAGAGTGAGCAATGCGTGAACAGCTGGAAGGACTGCTGACAAAGGCCCGGCGGGAGCTTTCGGGCATCAATGAAATTAAAGACCTTGAATCGTGGCGGATTCGCTACCTGGGCAGGAAGAGCGAGCTGACCAATGTCCTGCGTGGCCTGGCTGCCCTGCCACTCGAGGAAAGAAAAGCGGTCGGGGCGCGTGCCAACGAGGTCAAGTCCCTGCTTTCTGAGGGGCTGAACCAGAAGACCGAGGAACTGAAAAGGGAGTCGGCGCAGAAGTCGCTTCGGGTGGATGATGCCCTGCTTGCCCGCGGTGATATAACCCTGCCCGGTCGCCACTATCCGGTGGGTCGGCTGCACCCGATTACCCGGACACTTAACGAGATGACCGAAATCTTTGTCTCAATGGGCTTCAAGGTATTTGAGGGGCCGGAGGTCGAGTGGGACTACTACAACTTCGAGGCGCTCAACTTTCCCGAAGAACACCCATCCCGTGATGACTATTCAACCTTCTGGGTAGACCGCCTGACATCTCCCAGAGGCTGGAAAGGCCTGCTGCGGACGCACACAACGTCGGTGTCAGCGCGTGCTGTTGAGACAATGGAGCCTCCGATTAGAATAATTGAACCGGGTAAGTGCTATCGCTATGAGGCCACCGACGCGACCCACGGCATAATGTTCTATCAGCTTGATGGCCTGGCAGTGGATAAAGGCATTACTATGGCTGACCTTAAAGGGACACTATACGAGTTTGCCCGTCGCTATTTCGGCGAGGACAGGCGGGTGCGTTTTCGCTGTGACTTTTTCCCCTTTGTTGAGCCGGGCGTCGAGATGGCTATTGAGTGTGCCATCTGTCATGGCGAGGGCTGCCAGCTATGCCGCAATGAAGGCTGGCTGGAGATACTGGGGGCAGGGATGACCCATCCTGAGGTGCTCAGGCGAGGGGGCATTGACCCCGATGTCTACACAAGCTTTGCCTTTGGCATGGGTGTCGAGCGGATGCCGATGCTGCGTTATGGCGTTGATGATATGCGCCTTTTCTATTCGAATGACCTAAGGTTCCTCAGGCAGTTTTGATATGCAGATTTCATTGAACTGGCTAAAAGAATACGTTGACATAGACCTGCCACCTAAGGAAGTGGCCCGGCGATTGACCATGGCCGGCACTGAGGTCAAAGGCATGCAGGTCATTGGTGAAAACTGGGGAAATATCGTCGTAGGCAGGATAACCGCCGTAAACCCGCACCCCAACGCCGACCGGCTTACCCTGGTCACCATCGACCTCGGTGGCGGTGAGGAAACGGTTGTTTGCGGTGCGCCTAATGTCACCGTCGGTGCCAGGGTGGCCTATGCCCCAGTAGGTGCTCGCCTTATCAATCCCCACACCGGTAAGCAGGAAACGTTGAAATCAGCCAAGATACGCGGCGTGGTCTCCAGCGGCATGGCCTGTTCGGAGAAGGAACTGGGTATTTCGGAAGACCACACAGGGATTCTAATTCTATCGGAGGAGGCCGAAATAGGCAGACCATTGGCCGATTACCTGGGCGATGTCATTTTCAACATGGATGTTACCCCCAACCGGCCTGACTGCCTCTCGATAATCGGCCTGGCCAGAGAGATTGCCGCTCTTACTGGCAAGACAGCGCACCTGCCCGATGCCGGCCATGAGGAGACGGACCCACCGGTGGAGAGTCAGGTGTCGGTGGAGATTGCTGCCCCCGACCTCTGTCCCCGGTACTGTGCCAGCCTGATTAGGGGGATTAGTATCGGCGAATCGCCGCAGTGGATGCAGGAACGCCTCATCTCCTACGGTATGCGGCCGATAAATAACATCGTCGACGTGACCAACTTCGTTATGCTTGAGTACGGGCAGCCGCTGCATGCCTTCGACTACGAGAAGCTACGGGGTAGAAAGATAATTGTCCGCCGTGCCGGTGAGGGCGAGGAGATAGTCAGCCTTGACGGAGTCGAGAGGGTTCTTGGTGGGAACATGCTGGTGATTGCCGATGCGGAACGTGCCGTGGCGGTGGCCGGTGTCATGGGTGGTGCCAATAGTGAGGTCACTGAAGAAACAACCTCGATACTGCTGGAATCGGCCAGCTTCAACCCGCGGAGTATCCACTATACGGGACGGACGCTGGACATGCCCAGTGAGGCGTGTATGCGGTTCGAGAGGGGTATCAGTCCTGAGCTTACCATGCCGGCAATAAAACGGGCGACGCAGCTTATCGCCGAGCTTGGCGGTGGGCAGGTGGCCAGGGGTATCATTGATGTTTACCCCGGCAAGGTGGAACCGCAGCCGGTGACTATCACCACTGAAGAAGTAAAGAGGGTACTTGGCGTGGAGTTCAGCCGGGAGCAGATTGAGACCACGTTGAACTTGCTGGGCTTCGAGTGCCAGGCTGGTTCTTCCGCATCGGAGGTAGTGGCGATGGCGCCTTACTGGCGGAGTGATATCGGTATACCGGTGGACCTTGTGGAGGAGGTTGCCCGTATTATCGGCTATGACGAAATCCCGACCACAATGTTGAATACTCCGATACCCCGGCAGAACCCCGACCCTGTTATCGGGCTGGAACGAGCGCTCGGGGAGACTCTTACTGGTTACGGTTTCCACGAGATTGTTTCCAACCCGCTGGTGGACCTGGAGACGGTGAACAGGCTATATCCGGAGTCACATTCACCTTCTCCGGTCCCGCTCAAGCTGGCCAATCCGATGTCGATAATGCATGAGTACCTCCGCCCCAACCTGCGGGTGTGTTTGATGGCAGCCCTGGTAACCAATCGACGTGCTGAGGGCCCTGTCCGACTCTACGAAATGGGAAAGGTCTATCTCCCCCGCCCCAATGACCTGCCTGATGAGGTCGAGATGCTCTGCGGTGTGCTAAGTGGCCCGCGAGGTGAACCGTCCTGGCAGGATATGTCCGGCAGGTCGGATGAAGTGGTGTCATTCGATTTCTTTGATGCCAAGGGGGTCGTCGAGGGGCTGCTTTCTCGATTAGGAGCGAATGCCAGCTACCAGCCTTCCTCAGATGAGACCCTGCACCCGGTAAAACAGGCTGCTATCGTGGTTAACGGTGGGCAAATTGGTGTCATCGGGGAGCTCCACCCGGCTGTGGCGGAAGCCTTTGATATACCGGGGCCGGTGTATCTCTTCGAGCTTAGCCTGCCGGTGCTGCTACCGCTCACCCGGGAGCGCCGGATGTTCCAACCGATACCGCGCTTTCCGGCTACAGTAAGGGACGTTGCCCTGGTGGTTGATGCCGGGACTGCCTATCAGCAGGTGGTCGATATCATCAGGGGCTTTCCACTGGTGGAGCAGGTGGCGCTGTTTGATGTTTACTCCGGCGACCAGGTCCCACCGGGGAAGAAGTCGCTCGCCTGCCGGATTACCTATCAGTCACCGGGCCATACCCTGACCGATGAAGAGGTCAGCAGGGTCCAGAAGCGGATTCTTGACAGACTTTCACGAGACCTTGGTGCCACGCTGCGTTCCTGATATCCCTATTGATTGAAGACCAGTTGGGGTGTATTTTCTGACGGTTGATTTCCTTTTGTTTATCTAGTATAATCAGAATATACTGATTTATCTGAATAATAATATTCCGTGGAGGTTGTTCTGATGGATACAGTCGGAAATAATGGGTTTTGTGGCCCGGAGCCTGGCACTTGCTGCCGTGTTGAGGCGCTGGTCAGTGTCGATGAAAGAGGGCAGATGGTCCTCCCGAAGGAGCTAAGGGAAAAGGCTGGCATCCGGGCTGGCAATAAGCTTGCGCTCACCGCCTGGGAGAAAGACGGAAAGGTATGTTGCATCACGATGACCAAAGTGGAAGAGCTCGCCGACATGGTCAGAGCAACACTCGGACCGGTGATGAAAGAGATTCTGTAAGACAAAAGGGGGAGTGGTTGATATGAATGACGATGAAATCAGGAAGTATGTCAGGGAGCACTATGCTGAGGTAGCCACCGGGAAGAGGATTCATCAGCCAGCGGCGAAAACTGAGGAAGCTGGCTGCTGTGCTCCGGATACCGGAGTGACCAGTTGCTGAACGCCTGAAGAAACCACCGGTACGGTGGGTGAAGATATGCAGGCATCAAGCTGCTGTAGTCCGGCGGATACCATGCCTGTGGCAATCGGCTACTCGGCGGAAGAATTGCAGGCGATACCCGAGGAAGCTAGGATGGGACTCGGCTGTGGTAACCCGACTGCCCTGGCTTCTCTCAAAGAGGGAGAGGTAGTGCTCGACCTTGGTGCTGGTGGTGGTATCGATTGCTTTCTGGCGGCCATTGCCGTCGGCAAGACCGGAAAGGCTATCGGTGTCGATATGACGCCGGAGATGCTCCACCGCGCGCGGGACAACGCCAGGAAGGGTGGCTATGACAACGTGGAGTTCCGGCTGGGTGAGATTGAGAACCTGCCGGTGGCCGATAATTCCATCGATGCTGTCATCTCGAACTGCGTTATCAATCTGTCACCGGACAAGGCGCGGGTATTTAAGGAAGCCTACCGGGTACTCAAGCCGGGTGGCCGGGTTATGGTCTCGGACATGGTCCTGACAAGGGAGCTACCGGAAGACATCAAGAACTCTCTGGCGGCATACGCCGGCTGTGTTGCCGGGGCTTCTCTGAAGGAAGACTACCTGGCAACCATAGCCGAAGCTGGTTTCGAGGATGTGGAGGTACTTTCAGAGCAGACCTCTGGTTCGGGTGAGTTGGCAGGCGCCGTTCTCAGCGTGAGTGTCCGTGCCTATAAGCCGAAATAAGTATGGAAAATTGCAGGTACTAAGAAAGGTCAGTACCTGATTTTGGCAGGTACTGGCTCTATTTTTCCTCTGGTTCGATTTTCTGTCTGAAGTCGACCGGCCGGAAGCGGCCCGCTTTAAGCTCGGCAATAAGCTCCTGTACGTTAGAGATGTCCCTCTCGAAGAAGGTCGCGCATGAAGGAATATCCGAGAGCTGGTGGGCATCGCTGCCACCGGTCCCTTTGAGACCGAGCCGCTGGCTTAGCAACTGGGAAAACCGGCTCTGTTGTTCTGTGGCCCGGCCGTTGTGGGTCTCGATAATATCTATCAGGTCGAAGACGCGCCGCTGACTGTACCGTTTGACGGAGTCCTCGACTGATTCTCCGTAGTACATGTTCCTCCGGTAGGGATGGGCGAGAATCATGACCCCACCGATTTCATCCAGCGCCTCCTTTAGAAATCCGGTACGGTGCATGCCAAAGACATACTTATCCAGCCCGAACACCAGCAGGTGGCCATCCTCGGTGTTCATCTCTACCCCGGGTAGTATCAGGAAATCGAGCTCCCGGCAGAAGCGCTCGATGGTCGACTGCCTCCAGAACCAGTCGTGGTCGGTAATACAGACGCCGTCAAGTCCACTCTTCTTTGCCCGCTCAACCAGTTCGTCGATGTCTATAAAACTATCATCAGACCCGACAAGGGTGTGGGTGTGTAGGTCGATAATCAACTGGGTCTGGTCCCTTCGATGATTTTCCTTATCCGGTCAGCCACCTCCGACAGCGGAACAAGCTCGGAGTCTTTTTCGGAGCGTAGCTTGACTTCGACGCTGGCCTTCTCCAGGGTACGGGGGCTGACGGTGAGCCGGATAGGAATCCCGAGGAGGTCGGCATCGTTAAACTTGACCCCCGGTGATTCTTTACGGTCGTCGAAGAGTACCTCGATGCCCTCATCCTCAAGTTCGGCGTACAGCTTCTCAGCGACCTCGGAGACATAGGTATCTTCACGATAGAGAGGGCAAAGGTACACCTGGTAGGGGGCAATCGGTAGCGGCCAGATGATACCCTTTTCGTCGTGGTTTAGCTCGATGGCCGCTGCCATGAGCCTCCCGAGACCGATGCCGTAGCACCCCATGACGATGGGACGTGACTCCCCGCTAGCATTGATGAAAAAGGCCCCATTCTTCTCACTCTGGAAGGTACCCAGTTTGAAGACGTGGCCGACCTCGATACCACGGGTGGATTCCAGTTTGTGGCCACACTTCGGGCAGATGTCCCCGGCCCTGACCAGAGCGATATCGGAGATGATGTCGGCAGTAATGTCCCGGCCGTAGTTGACATTCCTGAGGTGGGTATCGGGCTTGTTGGCACCGCCGACCAGATTGGCTGCCGGGGGTACTGAGTCGTCAGCGACAATGCGAATGCCTGTAACGCCAACCGGCGATGCCGAACCGGGCACAATGCCAGCTTCGATGACCTCCGCCTCGGTAGCCAGACGCAGCTCGTAGCAGTGCAGGGCGTTCTGCAGTTTTATCTCGTTTACCTCTAGGTCGCCGCGGATGACGGCGAAGATGAACTCACCGTCGGCGATGTAAAAGACTGCCTTGAGGGTGCGGTTCGGGGGGACTCCGAGGAAGCCGGACACCTCCTCGATGCTGGTCATGCCGGGAGTAGACACCTCTTCCAGAGGTAGCGGCTCACCACCATCGATTTTCTCCTTAACACTCTCGGCTTTCTCAGCGTTGGCGGCGTAATCGTCGGTGGGGCAGTAGATAATCTCGTTCTCTCCGCTCTCGGCCAGGAGCATGAACTCATGGGACTCCTTGCCGCCGATAGCGCCACTGTCAGCCTCGACCCGTATGGAAGATAGTCCGCAGCGGTCGTAGATGTTCTTGTAGGCCTGGAGCATCTTCTGGTAGCTTTCGTTAAGCCCTGCCTCGTCGACATCGAAGCTGTAGAGGTCCTTCATGTGGAACTCGCGGGCCCTTATCAGGCCGCCGCGAGGGCGCGGTTCATCACGGAACTTGACCTGAATCTGGTAGAGGAGCTTGGGAAGGTCCCGGTAGCTCTGCACATGGTGGCTCACCAGTTGCGTGATTACCTCTTCGTGGGTCGGGCCCAGCGCCAGGGGGCGCTCCCGGCGGTCCAGCAGGGTAAAGAGGCCCTTCCCGAAGGCCTTATCCCGTCCTGTCTCCTGCCATAGCTCCAGAGGTTGCAGTACCGGCAGGGTCAGTTCCTGCCCTCCCGCCTTGTTCATCTCATCGCGGATGATGTTTTCTATCTTCTTCAGCACCCGCCAGGCGAGGGGCAGGTAGGAATAGACACCGGCGGCTACCTGGCTTATCATCCCGGTCCTGAGCAGTAGCTGGTGGCTGATGCTGTCAGCCTCAGCCGGTATCTCTCGTTGCGTTTTTCCGAACAGTTTTGATACGCGCATTTACCATATTAAACCATATCAGGCGGGTTTATGCCAATCGGGCAGCTTTCTGCGAAGGGTGCTCGGGTTGTCTGGTATAGCAGAATAATCAATAATAATCAATGTTAAAGTGGAATTAATCAATATAATGTGACATGATATATTGAATAAATTGAGGATTGGCTAAATATTATTAAAGTGGTGGAGAGTAATCGGTTTAAGTGCTGTTCTACTTGCCTTAATATGTCTCAGTCGCTGTGAGCATAGTTGACTAAATTAATCGTGGGTAGTTAAATATATTAAGAAAGTTAATATGATAATGAATAATATTAAGGGAGGTTGTCGAGTATGGCGAAAGACTGGTATGAACTGACCCGGCTCACCCGGGGAGCGCCTGCCGTCGTGGAGAGGGTACGCCTGGTGGACAGTGGCATCGCTATCGAGGGGAGCTTCGAACTGCCGCCGTTAGCCCGTCTTTCAGCTGATGACCAGGTCTTCGTGATGGCCTTTGTCCGTGCCCACGGGTCTATCAAGGAGATGGAGCAAGCATTCGGTATAAGCTACCCCACGGTGAAAAACCGCCTTAACCGTATTGCGGCGCAGTTCCCCTTTGTTGAGACCGCTCCGGCGGCTTCGCAAACTGACGTGTTATCACGACTGGAGCGGGGTGAAATTACTGCCGATAAGGCGATTGAGAGGTTATCGCAATGATGAGACCACCGTTATTTCTGAGGTTACGTTTTTGTGGGCGGCGGTATCGCTTTGGTCTGTGGCTTCCACTGTTCCTTATCTGGCCGCTGTTCCTGGTTGGTGCGTTGCTGCTGCTGCCGCTGGTTCTGCTGGCAGCGCTTATTCTTTTACCTTTTGGCTGGAGCCTGACGGTGCTGATGTTTGGGCCGCTGCTTTTGCAGTTACTGTGCGCACTACGCGGGCTCCAGGTGGATGTCAGTGATGGTAAGGAACAGGTCTACATATCGTTCCGATAGAAAAAATTAATGGAGGTATATGAAAATGAGTGAGAACCGGAGAAGAGTCCTGGACATGCTTGCCGAGGGAAAGATAAGTGTCGATGAGGCGGAGCGACTGCTGGCGGCAATGGGTGAGTCTACTGGTGAGGCTGAACCCTCTGTGGCAAGGGAGACCTCGAAAGACGACCGCAAGTACCTGCGGATTGTGGTTGAGCCGGACCCGGATGCCGGGCCGGGCGTGGAGCAGCACCGGGTCAATGTGCGCGTACCGATGGCTTTGATAAGGGCAGGAATGAAGTTCACCTCGTTGATTCCGTCGAATGCCACCGACCAGATTAATGACAACCTCAAGCGGCACGGGGTCGACCTTGACATACGTGACATCAAACTGAAGGACATCGAGCAACTGGTGGACGCCATGAAAGACCTGGAGATTGATGTCCAGGGTGGCCAGGAGGGGAAGGTAAAGGTCTATTTTGAGTAGTCGACTGGACGTCGTTCGATGGGCAGTGCCAAACGATGTAGAGTACCTGAATTACCTTTAGATTTTTATCTATGGAAAGAGACGTAACCATTGACGACTGAAGAACCCGGAGCCCGGGACATTGTCCTTGAGATAGATAGGCTCTGTAAAGCATACACCAGAGGAATCCTGGTCAATGATAATATTTCCCTATCGCTACGCCGGGGTGAGATATTCGGCTTACTCGGGCCTAATGGAGCAGGCAAGACAACTCTTGTCAACCAGATAATCGGTCTGGTGAAACCGGACTCCGGGAGAATTACACTGGACGGTGTGGACATTATCGCCAGGCCTGGTTATGCCCGGCAGGCCTGCTCTCTGCAGGCCCAGACCCAGGTGCCGATTGCCGGGCTTACCGCCAGGCAGGCAATTGAGCTTGTTGGGAGGATTCGCGGGGGTGATGCCAGAAGTGTACGAGAACGAGCGTCAAAGCTGATTGACCAGCTGGAGATGGAAGAATGGGCAAATAAAGCTGCCGAGAGTTTTTCTGGAGGAATGCGCCGTCTGGTTGCCTTCTGTATGGCAGTAGTGGTGCCGGGTCGCATAGTTATACTTGATGAGCCAACGAATGATGTTGACCCCTTGCGACGTCGACTCCTCTGGCAGGAGGTGCGCAACCTTATTAATGTGGGCTCTACGGTGCTGCTGGTGACGCATAATGTACTTGAAGCAGAGCGGGCCGTCGACCGTCTGGCAATTATTAATAATGGTAGAGTGGTCGGAATGGGAACACCAGGTTCACTAAAAGAAAATGGCGATGAGAATATCCGGTTCGAGCTTGTTCTGGAACCGAGAGTAGATTCGCCAGCACTACCCGAGTTTATACAATCGACCGTGGTCACTGGTAGGCGTTTGGTCAATAGACTGGCAGAAAGAGACATAGCACCGGCCATACAATGGGCGCGTAATCTTAAAGAGAGGAGCATAGTAGAGGAGTTCTCTATTGGTCCGACTACTCTTGAAGACGTGTACGTAAAAATGGTTGGTCGTGCTGATGCGCTGGAGATGCCCGAAAATGAGGTAAATCATGAAACAATCGCTTCGTAGCTACGGCCTCATGCTGAAGTGGCAGGCACTCAGCAAAAAACCGATACTCGCCCTTACCCTGGTTGTGCAGGTCATGATTGCCACTGGCTTCATCTTCGGTCTCGGATTTTTCTACCGCGAGATTACACCGGATACGGCCAAATTTATCACTACCGGTGCACCTACCATCATTTTGATGACAGTTGGGCTGGTGCTGGTGCCTCAGATGGTGGCTATGGCCAGGATGGAGGGCACCTTTGACTATATCTGGTCGTTGCCTGTACCAAGACTTGTTTACGTCGCCGCCGATGCCACAATCTGGATATTGATTGCCCTGCCGGGTCTTGTTTTAGCGCTGGTATTAGGGGCTATCCGTTATAATTTTGGACTGGAGATAAGCCCGTTAGTTGTACCCGCTGTCCTGCTCATATCGGCAACTGGCATGTTTTTAGGGTACTCAATTGCTCACGGCGCCCCCAAGCCGGAGATGGCGAACCTGGCTACTCAGGTTATAGTGTTTGCCATAATGCTGTTCTCGCCCGTTATGTACCCGATAGAGCAGCTTCCTGGCTGGATGGCAGCGATACATCGGGTGCTGCCGGTGAAATACATGGCCGACCTGTCGCGGGGCACGCTTACGGACATGGATGTCAACCTCGGGCTGGCTTTCGCTGTCGTTGGGGCCTGGTGCCTGGCAGGATTCGTTATTACGTACGCCCTGGTAAGACGACGGCGCTAGCTGACATCAGATTGACTCTTTGGACAAAAGGGCTTTACCGCTACTCTAGCTAGGTAGCCAGTGATGGCCCCATCCCCTGTGTCCCCTTCCCCACTGGGGAAAGGGGGAATTTTATTAAAAAGAGGGGCGAAGCCCCTCTTTAACGACCCTTTAATGACGTTTGGAATGTTTTTTTGCCCTAGGGGCTGCGCCTCTCTTAGACTCTCCGTTTATATTATAAGTCGCTGCCCAGGCCTTGATAGCGCGGTGCTCTCTAAGGTGCGAACGACCCATGCTACTGAATTGCCCCCTCACCGTTTTGGGGAG
>Ga0315554_1000217_pt1 | contig 32380 bp, 29 predicted proteins | sample SalMarSW160370MG_FD_202114 | JGI IMG/M metagenome (GOLD analysis project Ga0315554, IMG submission 202114) | Salt marsh sediment microbial communities from the Plum Island Ecosystem LTER, Massachusetts, United States - Salt Marsh Sediment SW1603-70 ...
CGTGACCGATTCCACTATGTCCATGATTTGCCGCCATGACATGCCATCCGGTTCAGGGGTGCCTACTGCTGGCATAATGGAAGGGTCAAGAACATCTACATCTATGGTGACGTAGACATCTTCGCTAAGCGAGTCCAGTATCCGGTCTATGGAAGCTGCACTCGATACTAGGTCAGACATGTAGAAGGACTTCAATTTCTTTTGTGTTGAGAATTGTTTTTCTTCCCAACTGAGGCTGCGCACTCCTACCTGGGAGATAGGGCAAACCTCGAGGATGCGACGCATGACGCAAGCCTGCCCATATTTAGTCCCCAAATATTCATCTCGAAGGTCGGCATGAGCATCCAGTTGCAGCACAGAAAGTGTGGGAAATGCTTCCTTGAAAGCTCGAACTGCTCCCAGAGAAAGAGAGTGCTCTCCACCGAGCAGCACCACAAATTTCTCCTTCTGTATTAAGTCTTTAACCGTCTTATAGACTCTGTCAATCATATCTTGGGGACTGCTCAGCAAGGGTTCTACCCGAGGTAGGGTGGAAATACCAACTTTGTATATCTCGCGGTCAAGTTCCAAATCATAAAGCTCTAAATATTGAGAGGCATCGATAATGGCCTGCGGCCCGTGGCGAGATCCGCTTCGCCATTCGCTGGTGCTATCGTAGGGGACAGGCAGGATTACAATCCTGGCTTGCCGTAGATTTGAGTAAGGTGGTTCTAGTCCGGCAAAGACTTCCTGTGGCAAGAACGTCCCCTCGGGCCAGCCAGCAGAAGGCTCAGGGTGAGAGTCATGGTCGTTCATGGTAGATAAAACTCTGGGGGTTGACGATTGCTGTTTCTGCTTTGGGCCATTCTCTGTCAATTAGACAAGTGCGCAGCTTAATCAGCTGGAATCCCTCTCGAAAATCTTCTATTGCTTTGTCGGTATTAAAATCCTTGCAGGAAAAAACGTCTATGTTGATGTAGTTCTGCTCAACAAAGGTATGAATGCCAATATGACTTTCCGCTATGAAGACAAATCCTGATATTCCCCAATCCTCTAACACCGGTCCGATGTATCTGAGCACATATGGGGGTGAAATCCTGGTCATTCCAATCCTGGTCGGATAGTTTTCCAACCACTTCCGAAGGAAGTCTTCATCTCGGAGAATTTTCTGGTTGCTGGAATAGCCATCTATAATCAGGTGCATTAGACCTCCTCGAGCAGTATCTTTCTTAAATCGAAAAGAGCGGCGTAAACTGCTCTTTGCTTCATTCTTGAACGATTCCCACGGAGCTGATGGGTGAAGGTATTCTCGAATTTGTCACTGCTCAAGCCTATGAATGCCTCGCCGGAATTTGTATCGGAATTCATCTTACCCCCAACACCTATGCCAACATCGGTCTTCAAATTTCTGCGTGCAGTCTCAGCCATTACCCTAGCTACCTGAATGCTTTCCTTCCCATATCCATCCATAACGGCAGGATCCACGCCGCAAGCCATTTTAGCCTCATCACAAGAGGCTAGCAATCCTCCCTTGAAATAAGTGCAGCTTTCCCGGCCACCTGCAATGGTGCTGCATAGAAGCCCTTCGGTACAAGATTCCATAGTTGCCAGACTCCAGTTTTTGGCTCTGAGCAGTTGTCCAATGACAGAGCCCAGGGTATCATCGTCCACACCCCAAACATAGGCAGAGAGTATGTTGCGAATTTGCTCTTCGCTCTGAGCGATCAAGAGTTGCGCTTCTGTTTTCTCCTTTGCCTTGGCGGTAATACGCAGATATACACCGTCCGGGTTGATATAAGTGGCCAGAGTAGGGTTGGATAGCTTGGAAATAGGGGACACCATTTCATCCACCCTAGCTTCGGCTAGCCGAAAAGTCTTGATTACCCTGGATAGAATGACCTCTCCGGTTGCTCTTTGCTCCAGTTTGGGCAAAATGCCTTCTTGCCACATCATTTTCATCTCATCGGACGGCCCAGGTAGAGCTATAACTATATGGTCGTCTTTCTCAACCCACCAGCCAGGCGCTGTCCCCATACGATTGGGAATTACTTGAGCCGAAGGAATAGTAGTTGCCTGTCTGATATTGCTTTGTGGTATTTCCCCAAGATAACGGCGGAGCAAATCCTGCAATTCTTGCCACAACTTCTCATCGACTTTGAGTTCCTCATTGACTAGGTCGCTAATGGCCTCACGGGTAATATCATCTTGGGTAGGTCCCAATCCCCCTGTGGTGATAATAATGTCTGCCCTCTTCCAGGCTCGTTTCAAGGTATCCACCAACCTTTTCTGATTGTCGCCTGCTGTGGAGATAAAATATAGGTCGATTCCCAGCAATGGTAATTGATTGGCTAGAAAAGAAGAGTTGGTATCAATTATATTGCCTAGTAGAATCTCTGTGCCAACGGGTATTATCTCTGCCTTCATTTTCCACTCATAACCTGTCAACTGAAGACTACTTCAGCATTTGGGGGCTGAGATGCCAAGGTGTTTCTCTACTATCGCCATGGCGCAGTATTTGCCGCACATGCTGCAAGTCGCTCCGCTAGCTGGTATCCTGGCATGGATTTGCCGTGAGAGTTCCGGGTCTAGGGATAATTCAGCTTGAGTCTTCCAATCAAGAGATTTGCGAGCTCTGGACATTTGTTCATCCCATTCCTTGGCACCTTTTCCACCCTTGGCAATATCCCCAGCATGAGCAGCTATGCGAGAGGCGATCACACCTTCCTTAACATCCTGTACACCCGGAAGGCAAAGGTGCTCAGTGGGTGTAACATAGCACAAGAAGTCTGCGCCAGCGGCAGCGGCAATTGCTCCCCCAATAGCACCAGTAATGTGGTCGTAGCCGGCACCTACATCAGTTACTAGAGGCCCGAGGACATAGAAAGGCGCACCACGACAGAGGCTCTTTTCCAGTTGAACGTTGGTGGCGATTTGGTTCAATGGCAAATGTCCGGGCCCTTCAACCATAGCTTGAACACCGGCTTCTCTGGCGCGTTCCACCAATTCACCAAGGATAATCAATTCTTGGACTTGAGCCCTGTCGGTGGCATCAGCCAAGCATCCAGGACGCAAGCCATCACCCAGACTCAAAGCGAAGTCATATTCAAGAGCCAAGTCCAGCAAGCGGTCATAGTATCGATATAGTGGATTTTCCTTATCGTTATGGAGCATCCAGCCGATGAGGAAAGCTCCTCCTCGAGATACTATGTCAGTCTTCCTACCCTGCTTTTTGAGTCTGGCTAGAGACTCCTGGGTTACTCCGCAGTGGACGGTCACAAAATCAACACCGTCTTTGGCGTGTTCTTCTATCACTGCGAAAATCTCGTCCACAGTCATGTTCACGATGGCTCCACGATTATCAATAGCTTCAATACCAGCCTGATAAATGGGCACCGTGCCCACAGGTACAGTACTGGCACGCATGAGAGCCCTCCTGATAGCTGAAATATCGCCTCCGGTGCTCAGGTCCATCACAGTATCGGCACCAAATTCGATGGCGGTCTCCAGTTTCCTCAATTCCGTGTTTGAATCACAGAAATCTGAAGATGTGCCTATGTTAGCATTGACTTTGGTTCTCAGGCCTTTGCCTATGCCGCAGGGCATTAGATTTCTGTGATTAAAGTTGGCCGGAATTATGATTTCACCTGCAGCTAGGCCGCGGACGACAAGACCCGTATCTACACTCTCCTTCTCGGCTATATGCTTCATCTGGGGCGAAAGAGTACCTTTTCGGGCTAACTTCAGTTGGGTCATCTTTCTAGAAACCAATGTAACTCACAGCAGAAATAAAGTATAGAACAGGGCGATTCTCAATGCAAACGCAACCCCGGCGATAACTGGATGCACAAAAACGAAGGACACCAATACAAACTCAGGACAAAGCTCTTAAGGTTTCCTTCTGTATCTTGAACAACTTGACTATCCCTTGCCGTGCCAAAGAAAGCAAGGCATCGGTTGTCTCTTTAGTGAAGGGTTTGCCTTCAGCGGTTCCTTGAATTTCGACAAACTCATTTTTGTCAGTCATCACGACATTGAAGTCAACTTCGGCTTGGGAATCCTCTTCGTAGCAAAGATCAAGCAGCATATTGTCGTGAACAATACCCACGCTGGTAGCGGCTATCATCTTGTTTAATGGCATAAGTGGCAAAACGCCTTGTTTTCTCAGGTTATGGAAAGCGTGATATAGAGCAGCGTATCCGCCCGTGACAGCTGCTGTTCTGGTACCACCGTCTGCTTGCAACACATCGCAATCCACTATAAACGTCCGCTCTCCCAGGATGGCTAGGTCAGTCGCGGCTCTTAAGCTGCGGCCGATAATGCGTTGAATCTCCTGGCTTCTTCCCTCGGATTTATCGCGCGGTGTACGAGTAACCGTGGAGCGAGGCAACATGGCATATTCCGCAGTAACCCAGCCCCGGCCACCGCCTCTGAGAAAGAGGGGCACCCTTTCTTCCATGCTCACAGAGCACAATACCCTTGTTTTGCCCAGTTCGATCAGAGCTGAACCCTCAGCGAAACTCTGGTACCCCAAGATTATGCGCACGGGGCGAAGCTCATTGTCAGCGCGGTTATCTATTCTCGGCATACTGGAAGAAGTATAGCAGACTATTTCGCAATCTGCCCATATTTTGAGCGGTTGTTCACTACCGCCTTCTCTGTTGGTAGGTCTCAATAAATCTTTCTATGGAGCGGTCGTAAGTCTTTTCCACATCGTCGGGGAAAAGGCAGGCTGGTAGCTCGCCCAGCCGCCAGTGATATCTTAGACATTCGCAGCAAATGCCTTTTCTGTTGCATGGCTCATAGGTACAGTTACAGTTTGCCTTGTTTAGCTCCCAAGTGCACTCTCTCATATTCGCTCTCCTTCCATAGTTGTCTAGCTTAACACCTCTTTGCTGCCACCTCGAAATGGTACCGAGTGGTTAGCATAGACGTAGCCAGCTGCCTCATTTTCACTGACATATGCTATCATATGACAGAGTGGGGTATTGGAAAGGTAGGCAGCAGGTTGAAGCTACCATTTGATGCTTATCTTGATATTGAGACTACAGGCTTATGCTCGTTTTACGACGAAATAACCGTTATCGGCATCTATTTGGTTGTTGATGGTACGAATAGCTTCGTTCAACTCGTCGGAAATGAGGCAACCAGACGTAACTTGGTCAGAACCTTGCGCTGTGTGGACACCATCTATACATACAATGGCAGCCGCTTTGACCTTCCCTTCATAAACTTCCGGCTAGGGGTAAACCTGAGAGAGCACTTTCGTCACCGTGACCTGATGCATGATTGCTGGAGGAACAATTTGTACGGTGGCTTCAAGGCGGTGGAGCAGCAGTTAGGGATTCCTCGGCGGCTACAGGGTATCGGGGGCGCACAGGCAGGCATGCTTTGGTGGAGATATCAGATGGACCATGATAGAAAGGCACTGGATTTGCTGCTGGAATACAACAAAGAAGACGTGCTTAATCTGCTGGCATTAAGGAGGAAGCTGGAAAGGTTTTCAGAACCAATGTATTGATCTAAGGCATATACCGTTGGTATCAGTTCGACAAGAGCCCGAGCCAAGATCCCAACGGTCGTGACAATCGGCGAATAAGAAGCACTTTTCTGGGCGCAAGCTTCTCATCATTTCACTGATACCTGGTTTCTTTCGCAGGACTCGACCTGGGAATATCATTTTCTCTTGACCGCTGATTTCGCCAACTCTTCAATGTCTCTGGGCGTCAATCCATATCTCTGAAGCAGTTCTTCAGCTTTGCCTGACATGGCGTACCTGTCACCAAGATTGACAAATTCCATTGGCACTGGCTTCTCCTTGGCTAGTATCTGAGCAACTCGGCTGCCCAGACCACCTTGGGCTAAGTGCTCTTCGGCAACGACAATCGCGCCTGTCTCTGAAGCTGCTTTGACTATGGCTGCTTCGTCCAGAGGTTTGAGGGTATGTATGTTGATTACCCGGCAATCAATATTTTGTCTGGCTAGGATGTCTGCGGCCTCTAGAGCCTTAGCAACCATGATGCCCGTGGCCATAATAGTTGCGTCCTTGCCTTGTCTCATGGTTACTGCCTTGCCTAATGTGAAGTGATAGCCTCCGGGGTAGACAATCGGTGTCTTAGGGCGACCTAGCCTGATATAGAAAGGTCCGTAGGTGCCTGCTGCTGCTCTTACTGCTCCAGCAGTCTCTATCGCGTCTGCGGGAACAACCACAGTGAAACTGGGAAGAGCGCAACACAAAGCCAGGTCTTCAATTGCTTGATGTGAAATGCCATCCTCTCCTACGCTTATGCCACCATGTGTAGCTACGACCTTAACATTTAGATTCGGCTGGGAAATGCATAGCCTCAACTGGTCAAAGCAGCGACAGACGACGAAAACAGCGAAGGTGCTGGCAAAGACAGTCTTGCCCGAAGCAGCCAAGCCAGCCGCTATACCGATCATATTCTGCTCTTGCAGACCGCAGTCGAAGAAGCGCTCAGGAAACTTACTGGCAAAAGAATTGGTCATGGTTGAGGGTGACACATCGGCATCCAAGACAACAATGTCTTTGTATTGTCTGCCTAGCTCTACCAGGGTCTTGCCATAGATTTCGCGGGTAGACGCTTCAGCCATGCTTACTCTAGCTCCTTTAGTGCCTTTTCAGCTTCTTCACGCGTAGGTGCTTTGCCGTGAAACGCTACATTGTTTTCCATGAAGCTAACCCCTTTACCTTTAATAGTTCGGGCGATGATCACAGTCGGCCTGCCTTTCGTCTTCTCAGCTTGGGGGAAAGCAGCCAGGATTTCGTCGAAGTTGTGTCCGTCAATATCAATGACATGCCAGCCAAAGGCCTGCCATTTCGGGACAAGAGGCTCAATGTTCATGATGTCGCAAGTCCGTCCACTGAGCTGTATGCCATTACAGTCAACCATAGCCGTTAAGTTATCCAGTTTGAAGTGGGCTGCTGCAAGAGCTGCCTCCCAAGTTTGTCCCTCCTCGCATTCTCCATCGCTAAGGAGGGCATACGTGCGGTAGGTTTTGTAATCCAGCCTGGCAGCCAAGGCGATGCCAATGGCAAAAGACAAACCCATACCCAAGGAACCGGCCGACATTTCTACACCAGGGGTGAGAGTCCTATCAGTGTGTCCTTGGAGACGGCTGTCGATCTTTCTCAGTGTCTCCAGCTCTGCCACGGGAAAGTAGCCAGCTTCGGCCAGGGCAGCGTACAAGACTGGAGCGGCATGTCCTTTGCTCAGTATAAATCGGTCACGCTCTGACCATTGAAGATTTTCCGGATCATGGTGTAAGACTCTGAAATAAAGTGCCGTAATAATGTCGGCTGCTGATAGAGAGCCACCGGGATGCCCACTGCCTGCCGTAGCTATCATGGTGATGACATGACGGCGTAGCTTTTTGGCCATTTCCTTTAGCTCTGCCGTGGACAAGTTGAATTTGTCACTGGGGGAGGTGTTTCCAGGGGATGCTTTCTTGGACATGGGTTGAATAGTACATCTTAACTCAAGATGGCCCACCATGTCTAGGTTAGTGTGCTACGTTTGGACCAGAAGAGAGTGTATTTTATGCTGAGGGCATGAGATAGTGTTTCAGTTGGGTTAAATCGCTAAGAGCATCCTGATGGTTTTGCCCCGACCTGTCAATATATAAAGCATTTATGCCAGCCTGCCGGGCATTGACGAAATCAAACTGCCAGTTATCGCCGACATGGATGACCTGGCCTGGCTCGACGCCCATCTCCTCACATATCCTGAGGTAAAAATCAGGGGTTTTTATCTGCCGATAATGCGAAATAGAAGAGAAAACTCGAAGGAAGTAAGGTTTGATATCTCGCAGCAAGCAATGCAGTAGCTTTAAGGGCGTACCTGAGGCAACAATCAATCGATATTCAACGGCTAAGGAAGAAAGGACCTCAATGACCTCCGGATAATGAGCTATCTTATTCAGGCAGCTTTGAATCACCGGCTCAGAAGAACCCAAACCGAGACAGCTAAACCAATATTCAATATCATACCATTCCAGCCTATGCACACCGATCTTGTCATACTCCTCGGTAATGCACTTCTTGGCTTGAGCAAGGTCAAGTCCGTTCTTCTGAGCGTAAAGCGCAGGAATAGCCTCATGCCATATAGTTTCGCTGAAATCGGGCGTTACCAGTGTGCCTTCAGCATCAAAAGAGACTAATTCAATTTGCCTCATTCTAAAATGCCGATATTATCATCATAAGAGGCGAAAGTCTATTTGCCTATTCTACTTGAGCACGCTAAAATGCGAAAAATGTTAAGTTACTCAGTTACCGAGAAGCTGAGCCATACCTTTGAGTTGGGTCCTATCAGACCTCCCAGCGAAGCTTATTCCCTCTTGATAAGGGCGACCAGGAATTGTCCCTGGAATAGATGCCGGTTCTGCCCTGTATACAAGGGTAGCAAGTTTGAGCTGAGGGCAGTGGGCGAGATTATCAGGGACATCGAGGCGGTCAAGGCCATCAGCGAAGGTATCAAGGAAATGGCCTGGAAGATGGGCTATGGCGACAACGCTAGAGAGGTAGCAGCAATGCTCTGCAATCAACCTCAATATGGTCCATGTGTGTCCCATGTTGCTTTGTGGCTTGGGACAAGAGGCAAGACAGCCTTCCTCCAAGATTCGAATACCCTGCTCATGCGTACTCCTGAGCTAATCCAGGTCATCACTTTCCTGAGAAAAACCTTTCCCAGTCTAAATAGAGTAACTACATATGGTCGGTCCCATACGGCAGCTAGAAAGTCGATAGCGGAGTTGAAGGAACTCAGGGATGCCGGGCTAGACAGGGTTCACATTGGACTGGAGACTGGCTATGACCCTCTGCTGGCTTATATGGAGAAAGGTTGCACCGCCGAGAACCATATCGAAGGTGGAAAGAAGGTGAAAGAAGCAGGCATTTCTCTATGCGAGTATGTTATGCCGGGCCTCGGGGGCAAGAAAATGTCTCAAGAGCATGCTCAGGAAACAGCTAGGGTGTTGAACGAGATTGCCCCCGATTATATCAGGCTGCGCAGCCTCCACGTGTCTCCGGCTATGCCGCTGTGGACTAGTTTACAGGACGGAGATTTTGAGCTGCAAACAGAGGATGAAGTAGTAAAGGAAATAGCTGTTTTCATCGAAAACCTGCAGGTTACCAGCTATCTCAAAAGCGACCATATACTTAACTTATTGATGGAGGTCGAAGGCAAGATGGCAGAGGATAAGGAGAAATGCCTCAATATCATAGACAAGTATTTGTGTCTGCCGGATGAAGAAAGGCTCAATTTCAAAGTTGGCAGGCGGGCCGGTTTATATAATAGGCTGAGTGACCTCAGTGATAGCTACAAACATGATAGAATAGGACAAGCCATAAAACATTCCAAGGCACAGGGCAGCGATGTTGAGGAGGATATACTCAGGCTGAAGAATAGCTTTATCTAGCGAGAGAGTCGTGGCAAGAGCGTTTGTCAACCTAAATCGTTTCAAGCATGGGCGGGCCATAAAGCGGAACAGCAAACGATGCGCCGATTTACAAACTAAGAGAAAAACCAGAGGCAGGGAGGTCGAATTTCGTGGCTAAGATAAATGACCTTACCTTTGGCTCTATAGTAGTTGAGGGCAAGAAATACCGTCGCGATATTTTGATTTTCACCGATGGCACCTTGAAGAAGCGGAGGGGTGGCTTTCTCATGTTTGGCAGCCATGAAATTAAGGAACGAGAACTGGAGGAACTGAGCCACGGGCAGCCTGAAGTAATAGTTGTCGGTACCGGAACAGATGGGGCTGCTCATGTAGCCGCAGAGGCGGAAAACTGGGCTAAGACAAACAATGTCAGCTTACTGGTTCAGCCATCCTACGACGCTATCCTCAAGCTGAATGAACTTACTGAACAGAAGAAGAAAGTTACTGGCTTGATCCACATAACCTGCTGAGGCCTGAATTTATCTCACCGTGGCTGCTTGGTAATAGCAGATCGCTCAGATGTACTGCCGGTATTTTCCTTCACATCCATAAATAATTTCAGAAGTTCCCTGGCCGCAAGCAATGCTAGCCATGCCAGGAATGAGCCAATCATTATTATTATAATGCGAAGCCCACCTCCAATTCCACCCATAGTAATTCCCCAAACAAGCGCACTAATAAAGCCGAGTACCAATACTGTCCAGGCTATGACCCTCAAAACACTAATCGCATATTTCATATAGTAATACTGCTGCTCCCTTACAGACACTACTGGCCGTCGTTTTCTAATGAGCTTGCCGAACAAGGAAGAGTTTACTGTCTTCATTCACCTAACCTGCCAGGAAATAGATTCATCTCAGCGTTGTTTCTCGGTAATGCTCTCAGCTGTGATTCCAGTGTTCTCTGCCGTGGTTCTGGTGTTGTCTTCCACATTGACGAGTAAGTAAATAAGTTCCCTAGTTGCAAGCAAGAATAGCCAGGTCAAGAATGAGGCAATTACTCCCACCACAGCCAGCAAAACAGCCGAACTTCCACTCACAGGCGTCTCTATCCCCAACCCCTTAATTCCCCCAATTCCCAAAACAATGGAGCCAATGACGCCAACGACCAATATTATCCAGCCGAGGATTCTCAATACAGCAGTCGCAAACCTTAGAAAAGGATACCTTTGCATTTTGCCTCCTTTCTGTCCTTAAGGGCCTTTCAAATCTGATTCACATGACCTGCATGATCTTGGACCTTACTCAAATTCACCCCTCCCCAGGACGACCAGTACAATTGCTGCTACCCCGAGAGGCACGTTCAGAAGTATTAGGAAAGAAGAGAAGATCGCGCAAATAGAGCCCGCAAGGGCTAGTCCCCACCTCTTCCTCTTTAGGGCAAAAATACCACCCACTATGGCCACTATCCTAATTGCTATCGCGATTGCGGCCAGGGCTAGGAAGATTCCACCTAGAGCAAGCAAGCCGCCCCATCCCCACCTAAGTATTTCGAGCACGGCGACCGCTACCCACTCACTCACACCAACAACTCCAGCAACAATAGCTAGAATTCCGGCGGTTGTCGTCCTCCACGTCTTCCCCTTTATTGCCTTGGCCAGTCGCACACCGCATTTGGCACATATTTTAGTCAGGGGCGTGGTTGGGGCACCACACCCAGGGCAAAAACTGGTGCCACCCATCGGCTTAGCTCCACAATTCGTACAAGATTCTGGAGCCCCTGTTAGCTCTTTGCCACAACTTCTGCAAAACATCGCCTATCTCCCTTGCAGGCACCGGCAACTTTCATCTCCGAATGAGCTTGCCTCCTTTCTGTCCTTGGAGTCTTTTAATCAAGATTCTGCAGTTGTCTGATTCGTCAGGCTCTGTCGTGAGCTCAGCCGAACGGCCCAATCGTCTCATAAGTTCTCACCCAAACAAAGTTCGATTTGCTTGAGTAGAATAAACTGGGCAACTACTCTTAATTCACATAACTTGCAGGACCTCTTACTTGAATTGCCCCTTCCCCAAAGCGGTAAATACGATCGCTGGGATGCCCAAGAGTATAGCAGGTGCAATAAACGGTAATCCAACAACAAAGCCACAAATTGCGCCAGCTAGCGCAAAGCCCCAGGCCCTTTTCCTGATGGAGAAGACCCCCCCTACTACAGCCACTATGCTAAGGATGATCAATGGGGCGCCTAGTAGTGCACCTAACCCGGCTATAAAGAAAGTCAAAAATCCCCCAACTACTGCGAAGATCATGCCAATAATTAGGCCAGGAACCCCGACAATCAGGTCTAGAATTCCCGCAGTCACTGGCATCCAGGCACCACCTGTCGTCGCCGCTTTCCCTGCCACCCTGGCGCCACACTTAGTGCATATTTCCGTCATAGGAGTTGTCGGAGCGCCGCACCCAGGGCAAAAATTTGTACCACTCATCGGCTTGGCTCCACAATTCATACAAAATTCTGGAGCCCCTGTTAACTCTTTACCACAATTTCTGCAGAACATTGTCTCCGTTCCCAAAAGACCTCCTTATCAACCAGTAGCCACCAACTACTTCCGGAACCTCGGACTTCACTTAAATTCGCCCTTCCCCAAGGCGACGAATATGATGGCGAGTATCCCAAGAATAAACCAGGGCCCAATGAGTGCACAGATAGACCCGGCAAGCGCCAGTCCCCAAATCTTTCTTCTCAGGGCATAGATACCGCCTACTATCGCAATTATCCCAAATATGATTAACGGGGCAAAAATGGCACTCAACCATCCCATCCCAATAATTCCACCCCCAAAGCCAACTCCGATGGCAAATATCGCGCCGAAGATCACCTGAAGAGCTCCTGCAATGATGGCTAATATACCAGCAACTGTGGGTTTCCATGTCTTTTCCATTTTTTATCCCTCCTTCTTATTCCTTCAGATACGATATAGTTAAAATTCTTCCGTGTCAATACCTCAAGATCCTAGTAACCGCCGAAGCAACACCCCTGCCTGCATAGCCTATCCCGACGCTGTAACCACCACACTTCTTGTGTTCTCACCAGCGATAAACCGTCATCCCCCTCAGCATCAGCACTCACGAAAGCAACCAAGGTAGGAAAGTTGTTACACCCACTGCGAATAGAATCAACGAGATTACCACAGCTATTCCCAGGGTAATAAGAAACATCCGCCACCACAAACCCCACGCTAGTCTCCATGTTGGCCTTACCTCATTGTCCATCTGCTCTTCCTCCTTTTGTTATTCTCTCCAGGTTCCAAGCCTCTCAATTAACCGAATGGCTTTTGCAGCATCTTCAGAAGATTATAATTATAGCTACTACTCGCTGTCAATATAGTTGAGGGGGATTGTCTGTTAGACAGCTCGTCGTGAGCTTATCGAACGATGAGCGACACTCGAGAGCAGACTAGCTCGTCCTTGCACTTTGGCCAGGTGGGGGTTGGCCACCAGCAGTATCTTTGAAGTCCCTCAAGTAGCTCGACCAAATTCCTTAACCATATAAGCGCCTTTCAGACTATAACCAAGAGAGTGATAATATTCCCTGGCACCGACACCACTAAGCACTGATAATCTATCAGCCTTGAACTCCTCCCTGGCGATTCTCTCTGCTTCTCGAAGTAACCTTTCACCGAGACCGTGATGTTGAGCAGCATGCTCCACTTTTTCGCCCAGGGAAACTTCAGGACCAAAAATGTGTAGCTCCCTAACTATTGCCCCTTCCTGATTGACCCTCAATCTCAGCAAGCCAAACAATGTTTCATCCTCATCCTCGTAGGAAAGGAAGATTTCTTTACCTCCTGTGGTTTCATAATCGAACCTGGTTAGACAAGGCCTGCCAATTGACCAACCATCCCTTCGGCGATGCCCATATTCACGGCAACGAATGCAGCTACAGCGAACACCTACCTGCTCCATCTTCTTCCTGACAGTTCCTCTCAGTGCCAAGTCTCGGCTCCCAGCTATGATAAACTTGCTCGGAATGTCTCGCATCAATCTGGAAATCCTTACATATTTTGGAATCGAAGTCTTGATAGCTACAAGTAAATCAATCATCACCTCATCACGATAAGGCCGATAGCGGTTATCTCGATACCAACTCTCTAACTCACTCCCCCGAACTACTAGTGTGGGGTAAAGCTTGAGCCCATCCGGTTGAAAACGCGCATCTTCAAACAGTTGCCTCGACAGCTCCAGATCATGCTCAGGCGTCGACCCCGGTAGACCAGGCATCCAATGATAGTAGACCTTAAAGCCGCGGTCTCGTAGTAGTCTGGTCGCAGATGAGACTTCAGCTACCCCGTGTCCCCTGTTTGTCAGACAGTGAATCTCGTCATCCAAGGTCTGAACACCGAGCTCGACTCTTGTGGCGCCAAAATCGAGCATTCTCGTTATCTCCTCTTCTCCACAAAAGTCTGGCCTGGTCTCGATGCACAATCCCACGCAGCGATGCTCGGCGTTTTCATTCAATTTCCTGGCTTCCTCCAAACTGCTCGAGGTGATGCCGTTCAAAGCATCATAGCAATCCTTAACAAACTGGTACTGATAGTCGCAAGGATAAGACAGAAACGTGCCACCCATGATGATAAGCTCTATCTTATCACGTGCATGTCCCATTTCAGCCAAGGTCTTCACCCTGACTTCTACCTGCTTTGAGGCATCGAAGCCACAACTTCGAGCCCGAAGCACTGCTGGAGACTCTACGGTATAGCTCTTGGGCGCCTCAGGAGAGCTGGGGCAATAAACACATTTGCCCGGGCAGGGAAATGGCTTAGCCATGACTGCCACTGGGGTTACTCCAGAAATAGTGCGAGATGCTTTCTTCATGCCATAATATGTTAAAGTCTAGCAGAGTGCATATATGACCACAAATAGAGAAGTCTTCGACGAGATAGCTGAAAGCTGGTATCGCGTAAGGCACTGGCCTTTACTAAAGGACGACCTCGATGCTTTAGCAGCAAGATGGCAAAGCGGCAAGCTGCTAAATGTGGGCTGCGCTCATGGGCCGGACTTTCTGCCCTTTGGCCAAGGGTTTGAACTCTGGGGGGTAGACTCCTCCCCTGCTATGCTCAGGCAAGGTGTAAGGTATTCGACCAAATTGAGGCTTTATGTCAACTTAGTAGCCGCTGATGCCTTATTCTTGCCTTTCGCTGATAATACCTTCGATTGGGCGATATCGGTGGCTACTTACCACCATATCAAAGGCAGAGAGGAAAGGGAGAAGGCATTCGTCGAATTGAGGCGAGTAGTAAAGCCCGAGGGAGAAGCTTTTGTGACTGTGTGGAACCAGGGCCAGCCAAGGTTCTGGTTCAAATCAAAAGAACAACAGATTCCCTGGAGACTAAGAGAAAGAACAGTCTACCGCTACTATCACCTGTTCTCTTATGGCGAGTTACGGAAGCTGCTAGTCAAAACTGGCTGGGAGATCGTTGCCGTGTCACCGGAGAAGTCCTACCATTTCCCGATAAGAGACTTCTCACGCAATATATGCGTGCTGGTAAAGAAACAAAGCAAACCTCTGTCATCAATTGTGTAACACTTGGGCGCGCACACAAGGCGCTATCACTGAATTACTCTAAGGCCAGTGTTTTGAAGTTGCCCAGGGGCTCGAAAATCTCTTAGCTAGTGCTTGGTTCGCTCAGCGGATTAGTCTTCCCCGCCTTCACCTTATCAGAAAGTCCAGCTTCAATAATGCGAATGAAGACTTCCACCAGCTTAGGGTCAAACTGAGACCCGGCACCACGACGCAGCTCTTTTAGCCCCTTCTCGCCACACAAGGCAGGACGATAAGGACGGGCAGAACTCATCGCTTCAAAGCTATCAGCTATAGCGAGGATGCGAGCTTCTACGGAAATCTGTTCACCTTTCAGCCCTTCAGGATACCCACTACCATCCCATCTCTCGTGGTGATGTAGAATGCTGTCTGCACAGCAAACAAGCTGGGGTATGTTGGAGACAATATTTGCCCCCAAGCGAGGATGGGCCTTGATCGCTTCCCAGTTCTCTGCACTAAGCTTATCCTTCTTGTTCAACACTTCGTCGGGAATGCCAATCTTACCAATGTCGTGAAGTAAAGCAGCAGTGCTCACCCTTGACACCTCGTCAGGCGACAGGCCAATCGCTTCCGCTAAAGCCACAGCATAAGTGTTCACTTTCCTGGAATGACCATAGACATATGGGTCTCTAGCCTCCACTACGGAGACCAAGGCATAAACAGCGCTCAGACCGTTACGCTTGCCATGGATTCTTCCATCATCCAGCGGCTCGGATGTGGTCTTGGAGGAGAAATAGGTTCGATTACCTCCTGTCCACTTAGCATAATAAAGCGCGGTATCTGCCCCAGCAACAACCTCTCCAGCTAGCACTCCATCCGTAGGATAGCTAGCTAAACCAATGCTGCAGGTCACAGTAATTGACTTTTTCTCCATCTCATCGGCAATCTGCCATCGAACCCGCTCTGCTACGACATAGGCATCATCCTTAGCTGTCTGGGACAGAATGACGATAAACTCATCGCCGCCATAGCGAAAGGCCTGGTCAGCATCCCTGACGGAATTTTTGATAATGGTGCCTATCTGGCCCAAAAGACTGTCTCCGGCAGGATGGCCGTATACATCGTTGTAGGTCTTGAAGTTGTCCAGGTCAAGCATGAATATAGAGAACGAATCGCCATAGCGAGAGTGCCGGGCAATTTCTTCTTTGAGTCGCTCTTCAAAGTGACGTCGATTGAATAGCCCGGTAAGCTCATCGATACGAGACTTATGTTCCGCTCGGGCATAAAGTTGAGCATTCTCAACTGGTGCAGCGATCTGCAAGGCCACCTTTTCCAGCAGTCCTATTTGGCTACGGCTGTAAGCGTCAGGTGTACGACTGGCCAGGATCAGGGTACCGATAACACGACCTGTGACACTCAAAGGCAGGGACACAATGGAAGAAATCCCTTGCTTCAGGTGACTTTCCCAAGTCCAGAATCTGTGGTGTCGTTTCAGATCAGGTTCATATACGGCCCGCCTCTCGTGGCATGCCAACTCTGTAGCTGTCCCTTCAAGCGGTATCCTTTCTTCTGGCTGCCAAGCTGAACCTATTGTGCTGGATAGAGCTAGAAAATAAAGCTCGTTTCCGTCAATCAAAGCAATCGTTGCCCAGTCAATATTCACCACCTTCTTCAATTCCTGGGCGAAAGCTTCGAATATCATTTGAATGCTCATGCTGGAGGTTATGATTGCAGTTAGACGGTTAACCAGGCTCGTTTGTGTGCCTTGTTCCCTCAATTGCTCATCGGAATACCTATTTTCCATGCTCGCTGCCACTTGTGCGGTGACAAACTCCAATAGATCAATATCCTCAACCGCGTAAGGCTTCCCATCTCCCTTCTCGCTTACCGCCAGAACAGCCACAAGTTTTCCGTTGTTCACTAAGGGGACGAATATCTCTACCCCTGCCAGTTGAGTTTCTTCTCTCTCCTCCCCCCATATGGATTGGAATTCAGGGAAGATAGCGAGATTCCTTTCCGGTAATATTCTCTTTTCGCGCTCCAGCCAAGTTACAACAGGGCTATCCCACTTCAATTTCAACTCCTTCATAGGATTATCTTCCACAGGAGGATGGATAAATCGGGCGCTGAACCATCCGTTTTCAGCCTCGGGCACAAGCAAGCAGGCTCTCCGACAGTCAAGGGACTTAGCAAGCAGTGACGTGAATTCTCTGCCCAGTTCCCCCAGAGTAGGAACGTCATGTATCTTATCGATGAAGTCAGATAGCTGCCTGCGATGGGAGTATCTTGCCCCGATAAAGGCTTCCTCCACCTTCTTTTGCCACAAGGCGCGCACTTTGTGAACAAGAAACAAGACAAACGGAATTCCCAGGCCGATCGCCACGGCAAAGGACGCCTCGTCAAGCTCAAAGTCGTGGTTAATGACCCTAAATAAATGAAACAGTAGTACCACTAAGCCCAGCGCGCCGCCGTAGAGGACTACATATATGACGGCCTGGCGGCCTATTACTCTCACATCAAGCAGTCTGTGGGTCACAACGGCATAGGTTAACACACAGGCAACGATAAGGTTTCCAATGTGGCTCACAGGAAACTGCTGTCCCCAACGGGTGGTAGTGACTGATATGAAAACTGTCAGGACTCCGATAGCAACGAGTAGGTAGGCAATCTGGTTGACCTCCGCCGGGTCAGGCGAAATCTTGCGCCGTCGCAGTAAAGAAACTATATCCTTGAACCCGACCGTGAGAAGAAAAATGAGGAGTAGGGCAATAATCGACCCATTGTAATGAACAACAACGCCGTGACCAGCGTTCTCAGTCATTACGGAATAAATATAAGGATCAAATTCAGGCACGCGAATAGCCAATGCCACTAGGACAATGCTGGCTATCACGAAAACATGGGCCAATGGTATCTTGACGCGTTCAGATCGGTAGAAAGAACGAATGAAATAATGGAATTGAATCAGCATCCACAAGTAAAGACAAATAACAATTCCAACGTCCAGCTTCTTATCTATAGTTAGAGTCAACAAGTCGCTTCGACTCAGGAAGGTGCTGAAGCTCCAGAGTACAGCAGAAGTCAGAAACAGAAGGAAAAGCTTGTGCCTTCGTTGCCATGGCCGATTAGATACCAGAATCGCAAAGAGAGGGATGTAAGCAATCGTGGCGATTAGGGGAATCAGAGCAGAGCCATTCATGATATCACCTTTGTGTAACCAGCCATGTAAATCCCAACTCAATCTTGCCTGTCATTTGAGCTCCTCCTTGGGACTGCCTCGTCCTGACAGATAAAGACTGGCAATGACAGAACACAACTCCTCCTAATGATTGCGATCGCCATCCCGGCAAATCATTCTAGTATGAAGTTATTATTTACGCAAATCTGGAAACTGTCAAGAAGTACTATCGTAATCCTCCCAAACGCACTGTGCGTTTTCGCTCACCGCTCTCTCGCACTATGCGAGTCTGGAGATCTGCTTGTGTGATTTTGGGCTGTGGGCAAGACAGACGAGAAGCCTGAAGCGATAGACGAAAGGCCGAGGTCGGAGTCATGCCTTGGCAAGGCGTCCGGTCGTTCCTGAACTATACTATTATCATCAGGCAGCGGCTCGCTCGCGTTCCGTTGCTGGCACAGCTTCCACCACAACCCCTGGAGCTCTCAACAAAGAAAGCACTTCGTCGGATGGATTAACATACGGCGGTCTGGGATTTCCCAAGGCAATTCCTTCGGCTCGCTGTTGGGAGATATAGCTGGAGAATGCGCCCTGAGGAAGCAAAGTGACCTTTACGGGCTTCAAGTTGAGCACAACTTCCATATCACCAATAAGGCGATAGAAGTTGCAGCGATATTTTCTATCCAACTTCTTGAATTGCGCGAATATCGCTGTCGCAAGGCTTTCTTCACTGGCAATATACCCTTCTCTAAGTTCAAGATAGAAATGCAGCACAGGCTTATCATCAATTATTTCTTTGCGTGCTACCCAATCTACGTAAGAGATGTCGGTGTTTTGCAGTGCCTCCCCGACTACTCTTTCTGTCACCCGACCGAGACTAGCTATATCAATAAGGTCGTCGGCACGGCTATGGAACACCATCTGGGGAATTTCAATGCCTAACTTCTCGTTTCTCAGCGAAGTTATTCTGACAATGTCACCAAGCCTGTATCGGGTCATGATGCCGCCATGAAAATTGGTGATGACTAGCTCGTATTTCTCACCAGCTTTCACCTCGTCCATCAGAATAGTGTTTGGCTGGTAGGAATGGTCTAATTGCCATTTGAACCACTCCCTCTCCGGAATGAACTCGAAGAAATTGAGGTTGGCGACGAAAGTCATGCTTTGATGGTCCCAGGTCTGAGTGGCATAAACGCCGCCCTCAGTGCCACCGTATGTCTCCAGAAGTGTCCTTCCCCATAGCTCCTCCACCTTTTTCCCAAAGATAGCACTGTCCATACCGCCACCGACGATCGCCTTCAGCGACCACAAGTCCTTGGGCAACAAAGGGCGACCCGCCAGTCTACTCTTGATTAATCCTTTGACGAAGCGGATGCATGCCGTGGGATGAGACAGCAGGAAATGACTGTCTATGCTTATTCCTCCTTGGTTAAACATCTCCCCGACATAGACCAGGACAGAAGGCAAACCGCCCAGAGCATCAAGTCCGCGGCACAAAGCCTCCTCAAGTCCAGCTTTCATCCTCTCTTGAAATGTCATCCCATGCGTATCACAAGTCGAAGGGAAGAAATCACAGCCAAGTGCTTCTTGCATCAGGTATCCTACGACGCCCGATCCATAGTCTCGAGCACCTATGGTGGGCAGACTCTTCAGGTGTTCTATCAGAGGAAAATCGCCCTCAGAGCTGCAGGAGGCCAGAAGGCCGACGCCACCAGCCACACGCTCAAACTCATTTAAGAACCTCTCAGGCAAAGGCACCCATTTGAAGTTGTACTCGCCGGCCCTGCCGACGGTATGAACCCAGAGAGCGGGCTTGGCCGGCAACACATCCTCTCTCATTTGCACAAGCTCGGGCAGGTAGTCGTCATAGGTGGTCAAGGGCAATTGCTCGCGGAATTCTTCCACTGTCTCAGGCATGGCGCCACGCATCACCCTCCTGCCCAGTTCACTGTTCTTCAGCAGCCCGATCTGCTCCAGCAGCAGCCTCTTCTGGACAGTCATAAACTGCTCCAGGCTGAGGTCAAGAAACCCGCAACACATCTGCCACAACTCCTCTTTCCTTCCCTCGCGCAATAAATAAAGCGGACTCGTCATCACTGTCCCTCCGGCTTCTCTCCGTGCTATTCAGAACAACCAACGGAGAATCGCTATCATGAGGACAGTATGACAAGACTGGAATAGCTTGGGAAGAGACTATTTTCTAGAAGATAGTTCTATTTGAAGCTGTGGAGGATAGTCAAAGAGGAAAACGCAAAGAAAAGAAGAAGGTCTTGACCACTTTTTGCCGTATCAAGAATTGTAGTACCTACTCGGTTAATTACAGGAGCAAAGCCTCGATTCCACCCTATAGAGGCAAACCCATAATCTACGAAGCGATTACACTATAGTCCCAGGGCCTCGGCATCGGACATATTGCGCGTTCTCCCTATACTGTATTTAGCTCTGAGCCCGCCGGTTCACTAAGCGAGTTCTTGCCTACGCTTGCTTCCTTAGTAAACCCAGCCTGAACAATGTCAATGAAGACTTCCACCAGCTTAGGGTCAAACTGAGACCCGGCACGACGGCGCAGCTCTTTTAGCGCCTTCTCGCCACACAGGGCAGGACGATAAGGACGGGCAGAAGTCATCGCCTCGAAGCTATCAGCTATAGCGAGGATGCGAGCTTCTACGGAAATCTGTTCGCCTTTCAGTCCTTCAGGATAGCCGCTACCATCCCACTTCTCATGGTGATGTAGAATGGTACTCACACAGGGAGCAAGATTAGGTATGTTACCTACGATGGTTGCCCCCAATCTAGGATGCGATTTGATCGCTTCCCAATCCTCCCCACTTAGCTTTCCCTTTTTGTTGAGCACTTTGTCAGGGACGCCGATTTTACCAACGTCGTGAAGCAGAGCAGCAGTACTAACTCTGGATACGTCCTCAGGTGACAGCCCAATCGCTTCCGCCAGAGCGACGGCATAAGTATTGACTTTCCTGGAATGACCATACGTATAAGGGTCTTTCGCCTCCACTGTGGAGACCAAGGCATAAATAGCACTCAGACCATTATGCCTAGCGTAGGTTCCTGCATCGTCCAGTGGCTCCGACAGAATCTTGGAGGAAAGGTACACCCGATTGCCTCCGGTTCGCTTGGCGTAGTAAAGAGCAGTATCCGCCACGGTAACAAGTTCTCCTGAGATCACTCCATCTGCAGGATAGCTAGCCACACCAACGCTACAAGTCACAGCGATTTCCTTCTGCTCCATCCCTCTGGCAATCTGTACCCGAACTCGCTCAGCTACAACATAAGCATCGTCAACAGCTGCCTGGGGCAAAACGACAGTAAATTCATCGCCACCGTAGCGAAACGCCTGATCAACACTCCTGACAGAGCCCTTGATAATCTTCCCTATCTGGTTCAGCAGAATATCCCCGGCGGGATGCCCATATATGTCGTTATAGGCCTTGAAGTTATCCAGATCGAGCAGCAACAGACAGAACAGATCGCCGTAGCGGGAATGTCTGCCGATCTCTTCTTTGAGCCGTTCTTCAAAATGACGGCGGTTGAACAGCCCGGTAAGCTCATCAATACGAGCTCTCTGCTCCGCCCGGGCATAAAGCTGGGCATTCTCAATTGGCGTAGCAATCTGCAAAGCTACCTGCTCCAGAAGCCTTATTTGCCTTTGACTATAAGCGTTAGGTTTGAGACTGGCCAGAACCAGGCTGCCAATACCCTGGTCTTTAATAGCCAGGGGCAAGTATACAATAGAGCGAATTCCTTGCTTCGAGTAGTATTCATCAGTCCAGAATCTGTGGTATCGCGCCAGATCGGTTTCATATGAACTCTTCCTCTCCCGGCATACCCACTCTGTACCTGTCCCTTTAAGCGCTATCTTCTCTCCCCTCTGCCACGGAGAAACTATGGTGCCTGATAGAGCCGAGAGGCAAACCTCATCTCCGTCAACTAAAGCGATTGCGGCCCAATCGACATCCACGATCTGCTTTAGCTCTTGGGCAAAACCCTCGAATATCTCCTGAATGCTCACGCTGGAAGTAATGATTGTGGTTAGGCGGTTGATCAGGGTTATTTCTTTGTCTTGCTCTCGCAATTGCTCATGGAAATACTCCTTTTCCGTGCTAGCCGCCACTTCGGCGGCGATAGACTGCAACAAATCAATGTCCTCAACGCCGTAAAGCTTCCCGCTTCGGCTATCACTCACTGCCAGAACAGCTACAAGCTCACCCCTGTTCATTAAGGGAACAAATCTCTCTACCCCTGCCAACTGGATTTCTTCCCTCTCCTCCTGCCACATAGATTGGAATTCAGGAAAGATCGCGAGATCCTCTTTCGGTAGAATGGTTTTTTCACGCTTCAGCCAGGTCACAACCGGACTATCCTGCCTTAATTTCAACTTCCTAATAGCATTATCCTCCACGGGCGGGTAACTAAATCGAGCGTGAAAACCTCCCTCTTCGGCTTCAGGAAGAAGTAAACAGGCTCTCCGACAGCCAATAGACTGAGAAAGCAAGGATATCAAATCGCTGCCAAATTGCTCCAGAGTGGGAACATTGTGTATCTTGGTGAGAAACTCTGATAGCTGCTTACGATAGGCGTATACATCCCCAACAAAAGCCTGCTCCATCTTGACAGAGAAAAAGCCTAGCAGCTTGTAGACAGATAGAGTAGCAACAATTGCTATGCCTACAGATACCACAACAATCTGGGGGTGGATACTCTCGATATCAACGGCCTCTATTTTGTGATAAGCCAGCAAGAACAAGCCCACATAAATGCCAACGCCAATAATGCACGAACTCAACCACGATAGGGCTCGTCGGAATATAACCCTGACATCCAGCAGATGGTGGGTGATAACGGCGTAGCTTAGGATGCCGGCCATGGCGATGTTGCCAATGTGAGCCAAAGGATAACTCCCCCCGAAAGGAGCTGCTACGGTGAAGATGCCGAAACTGGCCAGGGCAGCCAACCCTATGAACAAATAACTAATCTGGTTGCGCTCGGCTACATCGGCTGAAACTTGACGCTTACGCCACAAACAGCGAATGTCCTGTCCAACCACAATGAAGAGGCCTGCAAATATTGGCAGAAGCCAATTACCATACTCAACATGGATGCCGCTGGTGGTAAATTCAATGCCCTCGGGAATATGGCCCAGCACTGCTAGCACAACAAAGCCTGCCAGCACACCGTATACCACTGGTACTCTGATGCCCCGAGTTTCATAAAAAGAACGCAAAAAGTAATGGTACTGGACCATCATCCATATACCGATGAACATAACAATCTGGCTGAGCAAGAGTTTACTCTGCAAGAAAAAATCGCTGCGAGCAAAGATGTCACTGATGCTCCAGAGCAGAGCAGCAATCAGAAACAGAAGGAAGAACTTCTGCTGTCTTTGCCACGGTCGGTTAGTCAGCAAGATGACAAGTAGAGGCACATAAGCAACGGCAGCCACCAAAGGAATCGAGACATGTGTATTCATATAGTTGAGTTTATTATTGGCATAAATTTACAGGCTGTCAAGAAGGACTGAAGTAATCGCCCGAAGGTACCAGGTGCTGTCAATCACAATCTCGCATCACAAGCCGACCTCGAGAATTCGACTCTGCCATTCTGCTTTCTGAGCCAAGCCCACGCGAAGCGCTCAGAGTGACAAATGGAAGGCGAGGTCAGAACCTCGCCTTCCTTACCTCGTTAAGGCAGCCCCATTTTTCCCCAAACACTATGCTAGTATCATCGAGCAGTCGCACGTTCGGATTCAGTAACCGGTACAGCCTCGATCGCGATTTCGGAAGCACCAAGGTGAACGAGAACTTTGTCGGAAGGATTAATGTGCGGGGGCTTCAAGTGGCCCAGAGCAGCGCCTTCAGCCTGCCGCTGAGCGATGTAATTGGAAAAGGCACCCTGGCGAAGAAACGTGACTTCTACAGGTCGTAGATCCAGCGTAGTCTGTGAACCATCAAAGATGCCATAGATATTGTAGTGGTATTTGCTATCGAGTTTCTGGAGTTGGTCATGGATTGCTGAAGCTACGCCTTGTTCACTAGCAATGTTCTCGTCCTTAAGCTCAAGATGGATATGCAATACTGCTCTGTCGCCAATTACTTCCTTGCGCGCCGTCCAATCTACATAAGGAATGCCCGCGCCTTCAATTGCCTCCCAGATTATGCCTTCTGTCAGTCGACCGAAGCCGGAGATGTCGATCAGTTCATCAGCACGGCTATGAAATACCATCTGGGGAATGTCTATTTTGAGTTTTTCGTTTCGCAGTGACCTTATCTTTATCATATCGCCAACCCGGTACCTGGTCAGAATACCACCGTGAAGATTAGTGATGACCAGCTCATAGATCTCACCGGCTCTCACTTCGTCCAGCAAAACGGTCTTCGGCCTGTAGGAATGGTCTAGCTGCCATTTGAACCATTCTCTCTCAGGAATGAACTCAAAGAAGTTGAGGCTGGGGAAAAAGCTCATGCCCTCGTGGTCCCATGTTTGGGTAGCACACATCCCCCCCTCTGAACTACCGTATGCCTCAAGGGGACGACGCCCCCATAGCTCCTCTACTCTCTTGCCAAAAATGGCGCAGTCTGTACCACCACCCCCAATCACTTTGACCGGCCATAGGTCCTTAGGCAGCAGGGGACGACGGGCCAGTTTGCTCTTGACTACCCCTCGGGTCACCCGAAATAGAGCCTTAGGATGAGATACCAGAGACCGAATACTTATCCCTCCAGATTGTTGCTTGAGCTGTTCTCCGACAGCAACCAGGACCGACGACAAGCCACCAAACCCATCGAGTCCTCGATACAAAGCCTCCTTGAAGCCGGCCTGTATTTTTTCCTGAAACGACGTCATTCCGGCAGCGTTCGAAGGCAGCAAATCATAATTAAGTGCTTTCTGAGTCAACTCCACACAAAGACCGCTAGCATATTCGGGTGGTCCTACTGTGTACAGCATTCTCAGGTGTTCCCTAACCTTGGAAACATCACCCCTATCCTTGCACATAGAGAAGAGAGCGGTGCCAGTGGCCGCCTTTTGATGCTCAAAAAGGAAATCGTCCGTCATGGGCAGCCATTTGATGTCGTACTCACCGGTGTGACCTGAAGTTCGTACCCATCTAGCAACCTTGGCTGGCAACACATCCTCTCTCTTTTCCACTAGCTCGGGCAAGTAATCGCCATAGGTCGTCAATGGTACTTGCTCTCGGAATTCTTCGACTGTCTCTGGCATGGCGCCGCGCATCACCTTCCTGCCCAGTTCAGAGCTCTTTAGTAGCTCGATCTGCTCCAGAAGCAGCCTCTTCTGGATGGCCATAAATTGCTCCAGGCTAAGGTCAATAAAACCGCAGCACATCTGCCACAGTTCCCGTTTCCTCCCCTGTCGCAGTAAATCGATAGGCCTTGTCATACTTATCCCTCCTGCTTTCTTCCGTTTGAGTCATAATGACGAACGGAAAATCGCTATCATGAGGACAGTATGACAAGGCTGGAATAGCTAGGGAAGAGATTATTTTCTAGAAGATAGTTCTATTTGAAGCTGTGGGGAATATAACCGCTGGGCAAAATGCGAGGGCAGTTAGGAGCTCTTTACTTTAGCCGAGCCGCCCAGACTCTGCAATTTGCGGCTCAGGTGCTCGAATTCGCTATCGCTGGGTTGCTTGCCTAGCTCCAACCCGTAGCTGATGAAGAATTCCAGGAAATTGCGCAATAGCTCTCTCGTGCCTTCCTGAAACTGGTGAAATTCCTCTCGGCTTACGCCGCCCTGCTTCTTACCGTCTTCCTTTTCCTTCAGTTGACTCTCAATAAGAAGGTCAATGAAGTCGGACCGCCCAAGATCACCGCGGTTGTCATCTATTTTTCTCACCAGTTCGGCATCTACTATTAGCATTCTTTTTTCAGACATCGACCGCTCCTATCACAATAGCTCGTTACATTATTTCTATATTAAACAAGGGGTGACTTCACCCTACTCCAGACACCCCTTAGTAAATCCACAATATTCGAGCCTCAAGCTCCGTGGCCATTATTGCCGTTTCGGAACTCGAGTACTTCGACTATGCTGTCTATATTTCTCAGTAGCTCTCCCCCTTTTTCCGTTACCTGATAGGAAGCCGACGGATTTCCCAACTTCACCTTGTTAATGAATCCGTGGCTCAAGAGGAAGCCAAGATATTTTTGTATCTGGGCGTAGCTCATGTTGGCGCTGTACATAATCTCTGTCTTGCCCGCACCGTTTTCGCCCACTCGGAGCATATCGGCTATTATCTCTATATTAGACCTTCGACGATTCATTACACAGTACCACTGGCTGGTACTTTCAGCCTGTTACTATTATACTACCTTAATACCAGTTGTCAAGACCCTGTCCTGGTTCAGCAGCTTAGTGACATTCTTCTTTTGTGATTGCGAGGAGCGAGATTCCTCGCTTGCGTCTCGGAACAGACTCGGCAATCCCGGTGTCGCAGTGACAATTGAGATTGCCACGTCCAGAAAAGCCGGGCCTCGTAATGACGCGGAGGGTTATTCCCAAATGTTACGAATATGTGAAGCGTCACCCCTCTATCTGAACTAGCGCAGCCAAATATTTCACAGTGCGAAATGATATAGTATTGACATCAGAGGGATTACGTTATAGGATAAATCAACGGAGCTAAATCTAAACAATTAAGATGCTGTCCGAACTGAACATACGAGGATCATCAGGAGGTGACTGATGGATAATATCAAAGTCATGGTAATCGATGAGCAAGCGCTTTTCAGAGGCGGCGTGCGTCAGGCACTGTCGGGACAACCTGACCTGGAGGTATTCGAATGCGACCCAACGCAGAATCCACTCGAGCTAATTGAAGCTAATCTCCCTGATGTTGTTTTGCTTGGCTCTGATCTGACCAGCCTCAGCGGGATTGACTTGGGTAGAAAGATCGCCCAATACTACCCGAACACCAAAGTGATAGTGTTGAGCCCTGACCCCAATGACCAGGAGCTTTTCGAAGTCATTAAAACTGCCGCCGCAGCCTGCATGAGTAAGAGAGCCAGTGCCGACGACCTGGCCAGCACCATAAGGCGAGCCCACAGAGGCGAATACCCCATAAACGAAAGCCTGATGACCAGACCTAAGGTTGCCAGGCAAGTACTGGACCAATTTCACGGTTTCAAGAAAACCATGGGAGGCGTAGCCGCTCCTCTTACCAAAAGGGAGACGGAGATCCTAACCTACGTTGCTGAGGGCAACTCAAACAAAGAAATCGCCCGTATCCTGTCAATCAGCGAGCAGACAATTAAGAATCATGTCAGCGCGATCCTTCGTAAGCTGAATGCTAATGACAGGGCCCACGCTGTTACTCTCGCCCTGCATAGCGGCTGGATCTCACCAGAAGCAAAACCACGAAGGATGGCGGAAGATTTTGACCAAATGTAGCCTCCCCTACATGGGCAACTATCGTGATTCGCAGAAACAGTAGCACAGAATCCAGCGGGACATACCCCCTTACCAAAGGATAAATCACAAGCGCTGAATGCCAGACCCTGGGCAATATCAAAGCCCAAAATCCCAATGACAAAAAGAGGTAGTTCTGGCATCTGGGGGTTAAATTGACATTCGAACTTTGATATTTTCGTATGATGTCTTCCCCCTGTCTTTGCGAGGCACGGTAGTGCCGAAGCAATCTCGGGGCGACTGGGATTGCCGCGCACCCTTCAGGTGCTCGCAGTTACTGGTCAAACCGATACTCTCAGGGGAGAGGGACACCCCCCAAAAGTCCTATTGACAAAGCGATTAGATGTGCTACATTGTACTTACGAGCTGGAAGAGGTATATCGCTGTGCCTGTCTGGGTCCGACCAGGGCGTAGTGAGTAACCTTGCTTCCAGCCGGGCGAAAAACTAGATTTTGCGTGGATTGTTGAAAGAAATGGGAACGAAGACGAGTCAGATAGAGATTAGTCCCGAGCTGAGGGCCCGGGTCAAAGAGTACCTGGAGCAGCAAGGGTACGAAGTAACCGAGGCGGCCAAGCTCCTCGGGCAGTCGGGGATCGAACATAGCTTTGATATGGTAGCTCGTAGAGACGATGGTCTTACCAGCTACACTGTCGCTATCGGGATTGTTGCCGGTGGTGACAGGCAGGCGGAAGCAGACACTGTTTTCAGCCTGGCGAATAAAGCCTACGATTGCGGCATCCTTGACAGGATTCTTGTTGCCATCCCTCAGCTCAGTCGGGAGGTGAAGGAGCTTGCTGTTAAACAGCGAATAAAGGTCATTGATGGAGAACGAGTTGAGGAACTATTAACTCTGAAACCCACGCCGCCGGTTAAGGTCGCGGAGCCGCTCACCCTGGGCACAAAAGAGGAACTGGTCAAATCGTTGACCAGCCGCGGCTATGAAGTGAAAGAGAGAGCCAAAGCTACAGGCCGGTCAGGAAATCAATATGTCTTTGATATACTGGCTCATAGCGAAGACGGTCAGGTCGAGCATATGCTGGGCATAGACTTCCTGAACGGGGATAAAGAAGTGGGCCTGGAACAGGTGATGTTGTTTGACACTAAAGCTTATGAAGTTGGCCTTGATGAGAAGATCATAGTGGTATCAACTGACCTTAGCGGCGAGGCCCGGCAATTTGCCCAGCACCAGCAGATAAAGGTCCTGAAGAAGGAGCCAAAGCCGACTCTCAAGCATGCGACCGAAGAGTTGCCCGCCCTGTCAGCGGAGAAACCAGTCAAAACCAAGACCCCTGCCAAGCTACTGAGGCAGATGCCCCAGCCTGAGGCATTGCAGCTGATTCCCGAGGTAGTAGCCAGGAGATACAACGCCGTACCTCTGACCATATCGGGCAAGACAATGGAAGTGGCTATAGCCGACCCGACCGACATCTTTGCTCTTGAGGCTCTTTCGGCTCAGAGCCGGATGAGGATTAAGCCCATAGCTGCTACCGTCCAGGAAATCAGGGACGCTATTGACTTCAATTACAAGGGCTTCAGTGAGATTGAGAAACAGGTTTCCCGCATCTCTATCCCGGATGACGAAAGTGATGAGAAGCTTGCCATTACCGCTGCCACTGAGACCCCTCTCGTGCAGTCTCTCAACCTCATAGTTGATGAAGCAGTCAAAGCCCGCGCATCCGACATACATATTGAGCCAGAAGAAGAGAGAGTGCGCATACGCTTCCGCATAGACGGCACTCTTCAAGATACGATGTCTCTACCGCCAAATATACATCGGGCGCTCATTTCACGAATCAAGATTCTGTCTCAACTGAACATCGCTGATCATTTCCGTCCCCAGGATGGCCAGTTTTCCACCGAATGCAAGGGACGCCCGATAGATGTCAGAGTCGCTACTGCCCCCACTGTCTGGGGTGAGAGGGCAACCCTGCGCCTTCTAGATAAGTCACTCGCTGCGCTGGGGTTATCACAGCTTGGTATGCTGCCTGATAGCCTGGCCAAGTATGAGAATATGCTCAAGGTTCCCTATGGTATGATTCTGAGTAGCGGCCCGACCGGAGCTGGCAAAACCACCACTCTATACGCCTCAATCAGTTCCCTTGACACCCAGGGGAGAAATATCATTACTATTGAAGACCCGGCCGAGTACCGATTCAAGGATATAAACCAGATTCAGGTTAACCCCCAGGCCGGTATTACCTTTGCCAGCGGCTTGAGGTCTATACTGCGTCATGACCCGGACGTGATACTGATTGGTGAGATACGCGATGCCGAGACGGCCAACATAGCTGTCCAGGCAGCCTTGACCGGGCACCTCTTGCTGTCTTCTATCCATGCTAACGACGTTGCCGGTGCGCTCTCCCGTCTTCTTGACTTGAAGGTAGAGCCCTTCTTGATAGCCTCGGCGGTCGTCGGTGTGGTGGCTCAGCGGATGGTGCGCCGTACCTGCCCTGATTGCGGCCGTCTTATTGAGGCCCCTCTGGTCGAGCAGATGGCTTACGAAAAGGAAATGGGGGAGAAGCGGACCGAATTCTTCTACGGCACCGGCTGCAAGTCCTGCACCTATACCGGTCACCTGGGGCGCACGGGAATGTTCGAGATTTTGCGTATGAGCGACACGATAGGAATGATGGTCGTTAATCGAGCCAGTAGTAGTCAGATACGGGCTCAGGCCCTCAAAGAGGGTATGATATCTATGATGAATGATGGTATGCGTAAGGTGAAGGAAGGTATTACCACCCCTGCGGAAGTGCTGCGTAATGCCTACTTTACAACTTAGCACCTTGGAGGTGATAAATGGATTTTGCTTATACGGCCTACACTGAAGACAAAAGACTGGTTAATGGCAAGGTCTCGGCTGCCACTGAACAGGCGGCAACCCAGTTATTGGGCTACGGCGGCTATCGAGTGGTCAGCCTTAAGCAAGTCGTCCCCTTTTTTCACACGGAAAAACTACTGGCCCGTTTTTCCAAGATAAAGTCGACGCAAATAGTCATGTTTTCCCGCCAGCTGGCGTTACTCCTGGAATCTGGCACAGATATTGTTACTGCTTTGGACTTACTACAAGCACAGACAGATAATCAGACCCTGAAGACCATAATCGGTGAGGTAGCCGCTGACATCCGCGCCGGCAATGGCTTGTCCGTGGCTCTCAGCAAGCACCCCCGGGTTTTCCCCCCCATGTATCATCGGGCAATAGCTGCCGGTGAGCAGGCCGGCAACCTGGAGGTGGTGCTCAAACAGATGGCCTCGCATATAGAAAAGGCGGTTACCATCCAGAAGCAGGTAAAGGGTGCACTGACCTATCCCTTCGTCGTGGTTTTTGTTGCTGTTATTGTTGTCATTATTCTGGTCACCTTCGTTTTGCCCGCCTTCACCAAAATGTACGCTGAATTCGGAGTTGAGTTGCCGTTGATGACCAGGATCCTTATGGCCATCACTGATTGGTTCAGCCAATACGGGATCTTTGTTATAATCGCCATTGTAGCCGCTGCGGCCGGCGTTTATCTCTATATCAGGAGCCCAAGAGGGAAACACTGGTGGGATACCACGGTGCTCAAGTTACCTGTGCTCGGCCGTATTGCCCATCTTGGTGAGCTTGGCCGCTGCTGCCGCACTATGTCACTGTTGATAAGGATCGGCTTGCCTCTACCGGAAGTCATGGCCATGGCTATATACAATAGTAACAATAAGGTTGTGGCTGACAACTTGACCGGAGTGCAGCACGACATGATCAGAGGCGAGGGCCTGTCCGGCCCCATGGCCAAGCGACCGCTGTTCCTGCCCTTGATGACGCAAATGGTGAAAGTCGGTGAGGAAACCGGCCACCTTGACAACACGCTGGATACTGTGGCTGACAGCTTTGAGATGGAGTCCGGTGACAAGACCAGGGCAGCCGTGGCGCTTATTCAACCCGTAATGACCATAATCATAGGTTTGCTGGTCGGGTTCGTCGTTCTAGCCATGGTTTCGGCCATGTATTCCATCTATGGCTCGTTCAACGGCTAGACAGGGAGGCAGAGGCTACGATGGAAGGAATGACAAAGTTCAAATTCCAAATGACAAATGAAAGGGGCAATGATGAAGCTCAGAACCAGTAGGGAGCGATCACTAGCTTTGGCATTTGGGCATTTGGATTTGAATTGTCATTTGGATTTCGGCGTAGAAAAATGCTGGTGAAAATGAAGAAAGTGAGACTCAACAACAAGCCAGGGAAAGCCTTTCGAGGCCGCTGCCAGGGCTTCACCCTCATTGAGGTCCTGATAGCCCTGGCTCTCTTCGCCATAATCGGTATCGTGTTTGCAGGGGGTCTGGCCACCGCCTCGAGGGCTGTCCTCACTGGTGATGTTCGGACCAATTCTGAAAGCGTGGCTCGCTCCGAGATGGAGTATGTCAAGAGCCAGGCCTACAGCACCGCCCCCTGGGGTTACGTAGTCACTCACTTGGGCAGCACGTGTACCTCGGGGAGCTGTCCGCCCAGCCACACTCTTTCGCCCGATTATGCTGGTTACACCGCCAGCGTTCAGGCTGTGGAGTTGGATGATGGCATCCAGAAGATTACAGTGACGGTTAGTCATGAGGACAGAGAGGTGATTACACTGGAGGGCTATAAAGTAAGCCGCGGATAAAGAGCCACGGGCAACCCAGATATGAAATCCCAAACCAGTAATGAATGCGAAATGACAAAGCTCAAAGTCCCAATGGCGCACCTTTCCGTCATTGCGAGGAGCCCCGATTTGTCGGGGCGACGAAGCAATCCCGGGGGTCAACGGAGATTGCCACGCCCTTCACTTTGTGACGGACTCGCAATGACAGGAAGAAAGGTCCTGGCATTGAAGCATTTGGATTTCATTTGTCA
>Ga0315554_1000218_pt1 | contig 32354 bp, 35 predicted proteins | sample SalMarSW160370MG_FD_202114 | JGI IMG/M metagenome (GOLD analysis project Ga0315554, IMG submission 202114) | Salt marsh sediment microbial communities from the Plum Island Ecosystem LTER, Massachusetts, United States - Salt Marsh Sediment SW1603-70 ...
CCGCCGGCATCGACCACCCCGGCATCCTTCAGTACCGAGAGGAGGTTCGGGGTATTCTTCACAGACGACCTGGCAGCCTGGACTGCTGCTTTAAGGGTCGATACCGGCCTGGCCCCGTCAACAGATGCTTCCCGCCCAGCGGCCGAAGCCGCATCTTTTATCACGGTCAAAATAGTACCTTCAACCGGATTACTCAATGCGCGATAAGCTACCAATGAGGCTTCTTTTAAAGCCTGTGCCAGTTCCTGGGAATTGACCGCTTCTCTATCTTTCAGCCCTTCGAAGAGTCCACGCCATATCTGTGAAAGGATAACCCCGCTGTTGCCCCGGGCGCCCATTAACGCCCCTCTGGCTATTGCCTCTGCCATAGAGGATACACTGGCGCTATCGGTAAGTCCGGAGGCTTCAGCTAGGCTGGCACGCATGGTGAGCAGCATATTAGTACCGCAATCTCCATCTGGCACCGGATAGACGTTCAGAGCATTGATGCCCGGGACAATCCTTTCCAACCAGTTAGTACCGACGGTGAGCATCGCCCTCAGGTCATGACCGCTGAGAGTTGTCCTTTGTCTCATCACATATAAACCTTCGGTCAGGTAACACCACGAACTCAATTGCTATTCTATCTCAGGCATAGAAGGAGACCGCGACTACCGGACCTGTATGGCCGGACATCACCGGTGTGTAGGGAGTGAAATAGGTTTCCATACAATTGAATCTATTTGTGACCAGTTCTTTCAGTTGTTCACCGTCTTTAATGGAGTTAGTGTAATGAACATTGACCCGTATCGGCTGGCTGACATCAACGTGTTCTTCCATTAACTTGAGCAACCTTGCCAGGGCCTTTTCCTTACCTCTGGCTCGCCCCAGGTTCTCGACCAGTCCGGTATTGTTGACCATACCGATTATCGGCTTTACCTGAAATAGTTCTCCCATATAGGCTGTCTTGGGGGCCCTTCCGCTCTTGATAAGATACTTCAGGGTCTCCATTACCGTTACAAACTTCACCCTGGGGATAGTATCGTTAGCCACCTGAACGACTTCGGCCAGGCTCTTGCCATCATTTGCCGCCCGGGCCATTTCCTCTACGATGAATCCCTCTGCTCCGGCGGCGGTTCGGCTATCAACAACCTCTATATTGACCCCGGGATTCTCTTTCTTAAACAGGTCGCATGCCTGGACTCCTGCTTCATTAATGGCACTCAGGCCTTTGGACACAAAAATGCAGACGATATTATCAGTTGTTTTGCTCAGGTCTGTCAGAATATCAGTATACTCGGTAATAGCCGGTGCACCGGTGGTGAATTCCCTGATGTCCTTGAATATTTCCCAGAAACCGTCCGGATTGATGTCTACCCCATCGCGATGAGGCTTACCGTTAATATTGAGGGGGACGGGTAAAATCCTGATGTCGTATCTCTGGATTATCTCCGGGGGCAAACAGGCAATAGTATCCGTGACAATACCTACTTTAGCCATTTTGACCTCCTTATATCACGCCACCATCGACGCATATAACCTGTGCCGTGATGTAACTGGCCTGCTCGCTGGCCAGAAAGGCTGCCAGTCCGGCTACATCATCCGCCACACCAAAACGCCCGAGCGGGATACGTGCCAGAATGGCGTCCTTAGTTTCCTTCGGCAGTTTATCCGTCATCTCGGTAACAATAAAACCGGGAGCGATAGCATTTACGGTAATGTTACGCGGGCCGACCTCACGAGCGACACTCTTAGTAAAAGCAATAAGACCGCCCTTAGCTGCCGAGTAGTTCGTTTGTCCCGCATTGCCCACCAGTCCGGCTAGCGAGGCTATATTGATGATCCTGCCCCAGTCCTGTTCCATCATCGAGCGCAGCGCATACTTGGTGCATAAATAGGCACCGCGCAGGTTGGTGTTCAACACCTCATCCCAGGCTTCATTCGGCATCCGCAAGAGGAGAGTGTCTCTGACAATACCAGCATTGTTGACCAGGATATCAATCTTGCCCCATTGTGAAACAACTTGCCGGGTCATCTCATGGACGGCTCGGTCATCAGACACGTCCGCCCTGCATAGTATTGCCTGGCCTCCCAGGCCTTCAATTTCCTCGCTTACTTTATTCGCTTGTTGGCTACTGGAAAGATAGTTTACCGCTACTTTGGCGCCGCAGGTTGCCAGCCTGATAGCAACTGCTCTCCCCAGACCACGAGATGCGCCCGTCACCAGGGCTACTTTTGTATCCAGACTCTCTATATCCATTTTCTTCATCAGGAGAACTTTTTTATAACGACACAGCAGTTCTGCCCGCCCATTCCAAAGGAATTTGACAGGCAGACATCCACTATCTGCCGGCGGGAGACATTCGGTACGTAATCAAGGTCGCATTCAGGGTCAGGCGTCTCGTAATGGATTGTTGGCGGGATTATGCCCTCTCTCACAGTCATCACAGCTGCGGCAGCCTCAATGGCACCGGCAGCACACGCCAGGTGTCCTATCATCGACTTGTTCGAGCTGACCGGCACTTTATAGGCTTGCTCACCGAGGAGCAACTTTAGAGCCATGGTTTCGGCGGCATCATTAAACTTAGTACTTGTGCCGTGGGCGTTGACGTAGTCAATATCCTGCGCAGAAATACCAGCATCGGTAAGTGCCATTTTCATGGCAATAACCTCTTGGTTGGGGTCAGGTGCGGTCTCGTTGAAGGCATCGAATGACCAGCCGGCGCCGGCCAGTTCAGCAACCACCGGTGCCCCCCGCTGCTGAGCATGCTCCAGAGTCTCCAACACCAGCATGGCGGCCCCCTCTCCATAGACCATGCCGTCGCGGTTAAGGTCAAAGGGGCGGCAGGCCTTCTCCGGGTCAGGTTCGCGGCTGAGGGCACCGACGCGCCCAGTAATGGCGATAGCTATCGGGTTCACCTGACTTTCGGTGCCGCCCGCCACCATGACGTCGGCATGCCCCAGGCGCAGCAGGTTCAAGGCGGTACCCAGGGCATCATTGCCGCTGGCACAGGCACTGTTCAGACTGGAATTCGGTCCCTTCAGACCGAACTCAAGCGCGGTTATGGCCGATACCATGCTCGGGGCCACCTTACTGAGTAATAACGGGTTGATTCGCATCGGGCCCCGGTTTCTCAGAACCTCACCCTGGTCAATTAACAGATCCATGGCACCACTTGTGGCAATTACCATGCCTACTCTTTCCGGTTTTTCCCTGGCCATGTCCAGTTGGGCTGCGACGAGTGCCATCCCGGTGGCGGCGATAGCATATTGGGTACAAAGAGCAGTGCGGTCAACGCGCTTGATGTCCATATAATTCGTAGGCTCAAATCCCTTTACTTCAGCCGCTACCTTGACCGGATATTTGCTGACATCAAACTTAGTTATGGGGCCGATAGCTGACCGACCGCTGACCAGCCCATTCCAGTATTCGTCCAGGGTTAATCCCAGAGGGGTGATAGCACCGATTCCCGTAACCACTACCCTACGCTGAGGCATTTTGAACTCCTCTGTCTCCAGGCGAAGTATAACTAAGCGGGGTCAGGGACAGACCGCCATCAATGATAATTACCTGACCCCTTATCAGGGCGGCCTCATCACTGCATAGAAAGACTACGGCGCCAGCTATATCTTCCGGCTGTACCATCCGGCCTGCCGGGGTGCTGGTGACCATCGACCGGGGTATATTGGGGTCAGATGTATACAGCCTCATGGCTTCCGTCTCTACTGCAGCTGCTGAAACCGCGTTGACTCTTATCCCTTGCGGCGCCAGTTCGATAGCAAGATAGCGGGTGAGGGCTTCCAGGGCAGCCTTGGAAACGCCCACTGCAGTATAAATTGGCATAACCAGCCGGGAACCGAGGCTTGAGATATTAACGATGACGCCGCCGTCTTTCATTAGTGCAGCTGCCCGCTGGGAGCAGAGCAGGGCAGCGCGGGCATTAACGTTCATCGTCCAATCCCAGGCATCGGAGTTCAGTTCCATGGCGGAGCGGGCCACACCGGAAGCAGCGTTATTGACCAGGATATCCAGTCGTCCGAACCTCTCTTCGATTTCGGTGAACATGCGGTCAATCTTTTCCGGCTCGGCCAGGTTGGCCTTAATGATGTGAGCGGTTACACCACTACTATGTGCAGCCTCGGCAGTATCTTTGGCGGTGTCTCGCTTGCGGAAGAAGTTAATAACGACATCGGCCCCTTCCGAAGCCAGTCTGAGCGTTATCGCCCGGCCGATACCTCTGGAACCACCCGTTATCAGGGCAACCTTTCCCTCTAGCGACATTTACCATTCCCAGTTAAGTGTTTTTATTGGCGATTATCCGCTCGATACAGGCGACGAAGCTCTCCATATCCGAGACATTCTGCAGCTCATCATCGGGGATTTCAATATCGTAGGTGTCTTCCACAGCCACCAGTATTTGCACAACGTCCAGGGAATCTGCCTTTAAGTCCTTAAACGTTGCGTTTGGTTTGAATTCCCCTTCCTGCTTACGCACGATTCTGGTCACTATCTTTTTAACGGTTTCTTCAACTGAAGGACTAACAGTCATCTTACACTCCTCCAACTAAGCGTTCGGGTCCGGTATATTCATAGTGCTTTTCACAGCAGCTAACTCCGTTTTGAAGGTACCCACCAGGTCTATTTCGATTGCCCTCTTGGCCGTACCTATTGTGCTGGCGACCTCGGGGGCTTTACTGCGGCCGTGCGCCTTGCATACAACGCCATTTATCCCCCACAGCGGGCCGCCACCCACGGCATCAGCGGGAATCATCGCCCTTTTCAGGTCGGCGATTAGCTCTCCTATTTCACTCCCCGGCAGCTTGTCCTGTAACCTATCGCTGAGCCACCGCGAGGTAACTTCACCCAGCCCTTCGCAGAACTTGGCGACCAGGTTACCCACAAAACCGTCGCAGACAATAACATTAGCCTTACCATTGGCAATGTCATTACCCTCCACATTTCCTATGAAGTTAAGGCCGGAGTTTTTGAAAAGTTCGTAGGTTTCACGAACCACCTCATTTCCTTTTCCTTCCTCAACTCCGTTGCTGGCCAGAGCAATCGTGGGGTCGGGGATATTCATCCATTTACGGGCGTAGACCATACCGATGATGCCGAAATCTAGGAGCTGGTCCGGGCGAGAGTCGACATTGCCGCCCAGGTCAATCATAATTGTCTCGGGAGTAAATCCTAGGAACTGCCCCCCGATAACGGGACGGGCCAGACCTTCCATAATGCCCAGCGCCTGAACAGCAGCGGCAAAAACACCCCCTGTCGGTCCGGCGCCAACTGCTGCAGCCGCTTTCCCCTCTCCAACCAGCCTGGCGGCGACCATTATTGAGGCATTTCTCTTTCTACGCATGGCGTAGGCGGGATGCTCCCCTTCGAGCAGATACTCGTCGGTATGCTCTATCTCGACGTCGAGTCCGGAAGTGTCGTATTTTTTCAACTCGGTCTGGATGAGCTCCTGCGGCCCGACCAGGATAATACCAACACCGTGCTCCCGGGCTCCTGCAACCGACCCCTTGATGATTTCTTCGGGGGCGAAATCGCCGCCCATGGCATCAACTGATATCTTCATTAGTTTTCACCCTCACTTTCGTCTCGCAGACTATTACCGGCTCACCCTGCTGGTTCACGCAGAGGATGTCGCAACTGACTGAGACAACTCCGCCTTTTTTTTGCAGATTTGTTACCTTTCCGTTAACTGTTATCGTGTCGTCCGGGCGAGCCGGGGCTTTAAATCTAGCGCTGAGACTACCTCCGGTCAGCCAAGCCTGTCCGAAGCTGGTTGTCATGAATTCGGAAACGTAAGCCAGGACAAGCATTCCGTGAGCAATCGTGCCTCCCAGAGGGGTTTGCTTGGCGAATTCCGGGTCAATATGCACGGGGTTGAAGTCCCCGCTGGCGGTGGCGTAAAGGTTGATGTGTTCCTGGGTAACCTGCCGCTTTAACTCCGGCAGGCTCGTGTCAGCACTGAGCTTATTAAGGTTTATTGCCACTACAATATCCCCATCATGATAGTGGTAATATGAAGCTCGTCTCTCCAGTTATTACCTTCTTATTCTTCTGATTGGTTACGTTGATTTCAATAGTCAGCATGTGGAACTTGCCCCGCTCCACTTTACGGTTGACCCTGGCATGGCTGGTAAGCCTTTCTCCGGTGACGGCCATTTCATTGAATTCCAGGTCTTGCGAGACATGAATCGTACCGTCCGGTAATACAAGGCCGGTAGATAGCGCCGCCATAGCCAGTGCGGCAACCGCCATCGGCGGGACAACCTTGTTTTCCTCATAAATACGGGTATTATCATCGACCGCCTGGAGGTACGCCGCCACCTTTTCTTCATCCAACTGGAATTCGGCTGGCGTGAACTCATATCCGGCGGTGAGCTTTTCGTACTCTATTCTCGCCTGTGTCATATATCTCCGAATCCCTGATTTACTTACCAGCTGAGGCTGATAGCACCCTTCTGGCAAGCAACCTGACAGTTATTATCATGAGTACGGTGGCACAAGTCATAACCGGGGCATAGTATTGACAGGCGTTTTCGGGCTTCTTCCGCTACCCTGGCTTTGGACTGACGAGAGTCCTCGTGGACTACCTCAAAGATAGATGCCGGGCAGGCAGACACACATTCGCCACACCCATCGCACTTCTCCAAGTCAATGGTAATGAAATAGTCGCCGGTACCGTCGTTATAGCCGTACTGTATCCTGGCCTCTTTTACAGACTCTTTGCCTGCATACTTTCGCTGGGCGAAGAGAGCGGCACCGAGTGCTCCGATGAGCTGCGGATCTTCGGCCAGCAGTGGCTCCAGGCCGACCTTCTCGCTAATTTTCGATACCATGCCCTTATTTTTAGCGATGCCACCCGTAATAGTGAAATCCTTCTCAATGGACACCTTCTTGAGCAGATTGAGGCAGCGGATAGCAATGGCTTCATTCAGCCCGGCCAGGATGTCGCTGCGGCTGATGCCCTGCCGGAGGTAGGCAATAGCCTCTGTTTTGGCAAAGACAGCACAGATAGTGTTGAAGGGGATTTCCTGTCTTGATTGTAATGCCAGGTCACCGATTTCCCCGAGCGTTGTTCCCAGTACATCGGCTATCATTTCCAGGAAACGGCCGGTACCGCCGGCGCATTTGTCGTTCATCACGAAGTTCGTAACACGACCTTCGGCATCGACGCTAATTGCCTTGCAGTCCTGTCCCCCCATATCCAGAACGGTCCTCACCGACGGGTAATACCAGTTAATGCCGAGGGCATGACAGCTAATCTCGGAGACATTCTCTCTGGCAAAGGGGACAAGGACACGCCCGTACCCAGTGGCGACAATGTAGTCAATATCATCAAGAGCAAGCCCAGTGCCTTCCATAGCTGAGTCTATTGTCGCGTAGGCGGTCTTTACGCTCTCTGGTCCTGTATCACAAATGGTGGAGGCAATAATAGCACCGTCTTTAAGAATAATCGCTTTGGCAGCACGGGAGCCGATATCTATGCCGGCAGTAATCATTTTTTGGTCCCCTTCTCCGAGTTTTCGCGGGCAACAATCGCCGCGCCCAGTGCCGCAACAATCTGGGGTGATGCAGGCTTCAGCACCTCAAAGCCAAGTTCTTGTTCGAGGATATTTACCAAGCCGTCATTTAAGGCAGCACCACCAGTGACCGCAACCTCCCGGGTAATGCCGACGCGTTTGCACATGGACATGATGCGGCTCACCACTGAATAGTAAATGCCGGCGATGATATCTTCTTTTGGGGTAGGAGGGTCACGGTGCACGTGGGAAATCACCTCTGACTCAGCAAAAACGGCGCAGGTGTTGGTGATATCGGCACGTGCGCGAGCCTGCAGTGAGAGACGTGCCATCTCGTCCAGAGGTAGGCCCATAAGCTTGGCCATCTGCTGTAAAAACAGCCCCGTCCCCGAGGCGCATTTGTCGTGGTTGGCCCAGTCGGTAAGTCTGCCCCGCTCATTAAGCTTGATGACGGTGGTGCTTTCAGCTCCCATGTCAATCGCCATGCGCGCCGATGGAAAGAGGTACTGGATACCCCGGGCCAGGCAGGTGGTAATCGATTTCTGTTGCGGAACAAAAGAAATCGTCTTTGCCCCGACGCCGGTAGCCACAACAGGCAAGCTATCCAGGCTCAGACCGGCCTCCGTCGTTGCCTTTTCCAGTGCGGCGTGCACACTGTCTCCGACCTCGTCACCCAGAGGCATGATACTGGTGCCGATGGGGCCTTCCTCGTCGAGGACTACAGCCTTGATATTCAAACTACCAATGTCAATGCCCAGCGTCTGCATAGACTAGCGGTCCTCCAGCATCTCAAAAAACTGCTCCAACTTTTCTCGGACTTCTTCCTCAGAGTTAATGGTCGGGTCGACAATATCGCAGTCGATGGTAAGCATCGGGACATCTACTTCACTCAGTGTTTCCTTGATGACCTTGATAGTAGCGCAGGTATGACGACAGCCCATGAATGCCCAGTAAATCGCTCCGTCAACCTTGTATTGCTCGGCACAATCAATAATATCCTGCAGGGCCTGTTCACCGAGTGGTCCGTACATGCTTCTTCTCTCGGGAATCAGAAACGACTTCTTGGCCACGCTCTCCAGTGGATGGGCGGGGTCCAGCCAGCCTTCCGACCAGAGGGTGAAGAGTGGTTCCACCACGCTTACCGCACCGTACTCTTCGAACAACTGTTCCAAGTAACTCATCAGGTACATGGGCGGGATGAACAGTGTCATCAGTCGGAAACGCTCGTTGGTGACGGCTCCCTTACCTTCCTGCACCATCCCCTTTAACTCGTCCCGCAGATGTGTCAGGTACTGGATTGCTTCCGGCTGGCCGGGAAACATGTAGTCTGCAGAAAGCAATTCTAGGTCATCCATGACTGACATCGGTGAGGGTACTGCCTTACGCAGCTCACCTATCTCCCGGTAGAGGTCAATCTCGTCGTTCGTACGAGCTACCATTTCCGATAACCTGTCCCAGTCCATCTTCCTGCCGGACCTTTCTTCAAGGAAGTGCACCATGTCTTCCAGCTCACCGACCAGGTAATCCATTTCGCCGGAGGAATTCTGGAAGGGATTGTCCAGGAAAAAGCCGGGACTATCACTCAGTTCCATCATCAGTTCACCGGATTTGGCGGTGTTGTCACAAATGAGGTTGGACCAGAGGATGATGTCTGGTCGCGGGATGGCGTTCAGGGCAAAGATACCGGCGACACCTCGATGCGGGGAGCAGATTTCCGGGGCTAGGCCCAGTTCGGCACCTTTTGCTAGCAGTCCTGCCTGTTCCCGCAGGAACAGGGCAGAGAGCCATGTTGTCATTTCAGTGTGCATGGGTACAATATCCATGGCATAGAGGACTTCGGTAGGGAAAAAAACGGTATGGGCAGCCAGTAGTTTTCCTTCTTCATGGGCATTGCGGACACGGGTATAATAGTCAGCAAGCAGCTGGAAGTAAAGGGTATGGCTCGAACCCCCTTTGTTCTGGGCTCGATTCATCCTGGCCAGCAGTCGATAGGTTCGAATGAGTATATCTATCTCGCTCCTGCTCTCGGCAGTTGTCATCTCTTCCTCGTTTCCAGCATTTCCATGAAAGCCTGCACCCTGGTACGGATTTGCCCCGAGCCGGGGGTGCCATACTCAACGTCCAGCGCCAGGGTTGGTATACCGGCTGCCTTCAGCCTTGCGGAAAGAAGTGGCAAATCATGTGCATAGGGCACACAGTAACGGATAATCTGGCTGATAACTCCATCAACCTTATAATCACGGACCAGCTGTAGGATGCGGTCAAACCGCTCTTCCGAAGGCACCATCCGCGCGCAGGGAAAGTTGCTGAGATAACGCCGCGAGATTGCTTCCAGGGGAGAACGGCCATTCAGGACTACCGGGTCGGACCAGTAGCGGGTACTGGTACACAGCTCGTCGGTGACCACCAGACCACCCAGTTCTTCAATGGAATGGATAAATTCCGGGTTGTTCATGACACTGCCGGTGACCATCAACCGCGCCTGATTTTGGTGCTCGATTTTTGATACTGCCAGTTCATCAAGTAACTGACGCAGGTAATGATTAAACAGTTCCTTCGGCATACGAAAACTAGCGTTAAGTACTTCCATCGTCTCGCTGCCGGTAATGGGCGGCCTGTCGAGCTTTCTTAGCTGGTAGAGCTCTTTTAGCAGTTCCCGCGATTCATTGAACAAGGAGATTGACTTCAGCAGTGCTTCATCGGTTATCTCAAAATCAAGGTGCCGCTCCAGGTGCTCTTTAAACTTCACTGCCTGTTCGTAATAAAGGCAATGTGCTCGCTCAGTGTATTTTCGGGGTACTGTAAGAATATGTTGAAAGGGCACTTTGATATAGTGCTGCCACAAATCAAACAAGCGGCGTGCTCCGTCGCAGGTTGAACCGGCAACAACTCCATCAAGATAGTCATATTCTCCCCGCAGCCCCATCTGGAGACAGCTCCGCGAGAAAGAACAGTTATTGATGTAAAGATAGGCGTTGCCGTCCTCTAGTTCGGTCTCTTGGGAATAACCAGTAATGCGCACAGGAAGGATGCCAGCGGCATGCATAACCTCTTCGGGAACGTAAGTGCAGAGCCAGCCAAAGACTTTATTACCCTGTTGCTTTAAATCCAGAATTTCTTTGGTTTTGGGGAAGGTGCCATTGACCGCACGGAACTCTTCAAGATTTAGTGATTCAGTGCTACGAGTATTTAAGTAATCCATAGTAAAATAATTCTGTGCATAGGTACTCTAGGTATATCTAATAGAATAATATAGAGTGAACCGGCAGATGTCAAACTTGAGCTGCCTCTATACCTCTGCTGACAGATTATACTTCCCTAAAATTCGGAGAGCAAGGATAGCACTTTTGTCGGTTTTATTTATCTTCCCTCGTCATATTTTGCCTTGTGGGGTGATAAACGAGCTAATTCTTAGAATTTTACCTTATGATTTTTTGTTGGCCTTATTGGATTAAACTGAAGCGAGGTTTGTGCTGGGACTAAAGGGTATCACGACTTCTGTTTGGTTCCGGTGTTGTTCCTTCGTTCATCCGTTCCATCCGTTCGTTCCGCTGTTCCTTGCATCCACCCATTCCGTCATTACTTCCGCTACTTCCGTCGTTCATTCTGATGAAGAACGTCCGGAACGTGCTACGGTAACTGGTTCATTACACAATTCATCGTTTTGTGTAGTCACTTACCCCGTTTTCGATTAACCTCCCTTGCGCTAATTCAGTTAGAAATGCTGCACCCTCGCCGGTGCTGTGAGATTGTCCTCTTCAGCACTCTCAGATTGAGCCAACGTGGACCGAAGTAAGCACTCTCAGATTAAGCCCACGTGGACCATAGTAAACACTCTCAGATTAAGCCTGCGGTGATCCACCAGTTCGCACTCTCAGATTGAGCCCACATGGACCATAGTAAGCACTCTCAGATTGAGCCTGGGATGGACTACAGTCCGCGCTCTCAAACTGAGTTTGCAGGTCAATATCTTCTGCTGTCTTCATTGTCTATTCTAATCTCTCAGCGGGTATACATATGCATGTGTGCCAGCTAGCTCTAGTGATATTTGCCCTATCGGCCACATTTCCTTCGTTGTCTCTATATAGAAATACTGTTTCCCGTTGCATTCGTAGTACTGACCATGAGTTACAGGTAGCGCAATGCCAACCGCCATGTGTTGAGCTTCATCTAGATAAAGCAAAGCAACATCATATCCCATCGCGTCAAGAAGTGTTGCGAGTAGTATTGAAGTGTCCTCACAATCGCCTCCCCTATTAAATATGGTCTCTATTGGATAACAGGGATATTCATCGGCAATTGTTGTAACACTGTCATCTGTGTACGCTATACTCTGAACAAAAGTAATTACTAATTCCAGTTTCTGAGCTTCGTCAAGATGATACTCCAAGGCTACCTCGTCTAATTCTTGAATTACAGAGTTAATAAAAAAGTCATCATCAGGATCTGTCGCCATATTGACGTACGAGGAGATTAGAGTTGGTCTTGGTCTCTCCAAGAATTCAACATAGGTTGAAAGCGATATGGGCAGGTCACAATTCCAGGTTCTATACTGATAATACCATGTATAATTTTGGATTACCGTGATTCCGAGTATCGTGCTCAGAAGTTCTTGTGTGTCTGATGATTGTGATTGAAGCAGAGTTATTTGATTTTGGTAATATGTTACCTGATCTCTAGCCGTATCCAAATCTGTCTGTAGAAAGGTAACTTGAGATTGTAGAGTGGTTGTTTGCTGTGCATAATACGTAGTTTCCGCTTCTGCATCGTTCAGCTCTGCGTCTAAATCAATAAGCTGAGTTGCTTGTTCGGCAACAGTTCCTTCAAGGTTGGTTACATTAGACTCAAGCTCATCAACTTGAGTCTGCAGAGTTTCTATCTTAGGTCCATTTATCCAGAAAGAAGAAAGCGCATACCCAAATAGCCCGCCACCAATTAAACTGATTACAGCAATGATAATGATCCATTTCATGGTTACACCCTCCCACTAAAATTAATTGCCTGCCACTTTACTCGTGAGACCCACAAGTCTTGTCTGAATTTACTCTATTATCGGTAACAAAACAAGAGGATTTTGAATTGACTAATCGATTAACCCTCCCCCGACGCTCTCTTCTAAAAACTTTTCTTGGTTTTGTTCGTATTCTATTAAGGTAAGGCGTAGAGTAATGATTATGTGATACTAGACTCAATTCTACTCTATTTAAGACCCTCAAATACTAAGGCTTCCAAGAGATTCAACAATGAAATGTAGTACCTTTTAACTCAAACTCAGAATCTTTCACTTCGATAACTTATCTTTATATTATCTAGAATCATGCATTGACACTGGTAAAACACAGAAGAAACATGGGTACCTGATTATGGAATCTTAGCAGGAGCAGTTGTTATGGGTTGGAACATGCTTTGGAGCTTCTTAAGTGGTTTAGGTATCGGGGTATAGTGAGCTGGTGGTTAACTGAACGATTTGGATTAAATATTGCACATAAGCATCGAATCATAGAAGAACATGCCAAGAGACTGATAGCCGGGAGTAATAATCTTGGTCGAAGCCGGTTAACAATCTACTAGAATGTGAAATGTGCCTTACGAGGAAACTATCATAAGAAACCTTATACTATTTTCACCAGTTTAATTATTAAGGTCTAATTACTACTTTGAAATTACATCGTATGGGTAGTACAGTACAATATGGTTGAAAATCAGCAATAAATAAGGAGGAAATCAATGTCTGAAATTACGAAGAACGGAATGACAGAAGAACAGTCGGCCCAGCCAGATCCGAGTGAACTGATCAAGCCCGGCACGGCGCCGGATGTCGGCCCTTATCCCTGGCCTGAAATTTGGTCCAAGCTGTCGCCCGACACCAAGGCGGAGATCGAACGCTATGCCAAGATGCCCGAAGATCATCCTAAGCCGAAGGGTTTGCGCCCTCTCGCCATGGTCGATGCCCGCTTCCCCATGTACTACCAAACATCAGTAAAGGAAGGCATGCGCCTATTGACCGACTACTTCGCCGCCATGGCGAGTCGTGACATGGACGGCGTAGCCAGCACGTTGCACTTCCCCTTCGCCACCTTTGACGAAATCTTTGGTGAAGTGGATCCCATCGTGTACAAAACGGCTGACGATTTTGTGAAGAATCCGCCCCCCTCCATGAAGGTGGGCACCGGCGATGACGCCACTCTGAAGCCGGACACCTATGACATCCTCGACGGAATGCAGTTGCTGATGTACACTCCGATCCATGCGGGATTGGAGCTGACCTATACGCGGTATCGGGGAGACGGCCAGAAGCTTGGTGTCAGCCAGGGTATTTATGGTGTGACGAATAATGACGGCAAATGGGGAATCCAACTCACTTCCTTGCTGTACACAGCCGCGGGCTGGGAAAATGTCGCTCGCAATGACGTGGAGACCGTGACGTATAACAACTCGCGCAATACGATGTGGGGCTACAACATCATTCCATGGCCGGGCGTCGGCTCATTGCAGGAACTGATTGACGTGCGAGGTCTGGGTGGTCAGGTCGAGGCTGGGGAGGAGGTCGTCCAGCTGCGCACCGCCAATATGCGTTTGCCGTGGACCGGGGAATGGTTGCGCTCCTCTCGCGCTGGCGCTCCCATGTCTCCCTACAACTACAAGGGAATTGAGGACCGGTTACTCGTCGCTGAACCTGGGACGAAGAGACGAACTGGCGGGGTCAATGGCGGCGGCACCGATGGGATACTGGGCAATTCCGGTCTGATTGGCGACGAGGAGACGCCAGGTTATTTCTACAGTATTGCCGGCCAAGGGATGGGCCGCTGGGCCTATTCGCTGCCGCTGCACGATTCACGTGTGCTGCACGCTTCCATGAACAAGGCGCACATAATCGGAGGTTACGTTCGTTTTACCGCCGATGGTCACCAATCAACGGAGCTCCGGAGCTTGGGCATAATGGCGTACCGGTGGGGCCGCTGGGGCATGGCCGGCGGCTTCGGCGGGATGGTCCGTCGTGATTGCACGAATGACCCGATACACGTAGCGTAGTGACGCGAGTTGCTACTGACTCACAGCGATTTTGACGTTACTTTCACCTTTTGTCGCTTCGAATTCTAATTCGAACTACAAACTGTATTTGACCATGTCAATGACAGGTTATAAATGACCTCTAAATGACCGTCAAAAAATAATAAGAGTCAATAAGTTGATTTTGAGAGTCAAGATAACCCGGTTATAGCAGGGTCATAAGGGTCAACCTCTAAAAAAGAGGGGATTCATTAGTTAGCAGCTACGAATTTTTGCCTGCAGGTTCACTTGCGGAGTCAAAAGAGGATAGTTCTTGGAAATGCAAGGTCCACAATTTAGAAAAGTAAAAAGAAAGACTCCCGGATCGAAAGTGGAGAAGAAAAAACCATCGGGCAGAAGAATTGTAATCATTACTACCATGGTTTTTGCGGTCGTTGTCACTACTACTATCATTGTCAGTATGTATTTTCTCGTTTGGAGAGACTTGTGGCGTCCCATTGTGACCGTAAATGACGAGACTGTTAACATGGACTACGTTATCCGCAGGATGAAGTATGTCGATAAAACGGATGATATCCTCAATTTTGTATATGAAGTTATTCCCCATGAGATGCTTATCAGGCAGGGAGCACCCCGTTACGGCATCGAAGTTACACCGGATGAAGTCGATGAGTTGCTCAGGGACATTGCCCGAGGTGAGAATGAGACAATCTCCGAGGCCGAGTTCAAGGAATGGTACCGAAATAGATTAAATGAAACCAAGCTTTCGGACACCGAATATCGTGAATACGTGCGGACCTACATGCTAGCAGAAAGGCTTCACGAGTATTTGAGTGAGAGGATATCTATGGTAGCCGAACAAGTTCACCTGTATATCATTATTCTTCCTTCTTACGACGATGCAGAGACTGTGATAACCAGAATCGAAGACGGCGAAGATTTCTCGAAAATCGCCGAGGAAATGTCACTGGATGAGGAATCCGGTGGTAAGGGTGGTGATCTAGGTTGGTGGCCTAAGGGAGCAGGTTTAAATTCTAATCTCGAATGGTGGGCGTTCAATCTCGAGATTGGTGAGGTGAGTAATACCCCAATACCTATAGACGAAGAGGGACAAATGTATGCCGTTTGCATGGTCACAGAAAGACAGCCTGCACGGGAGTTAGATCAAGACAAGTTAGAAGTACTGAAGAGTGGGATACTCGAGGAATGGCTGCATACTGAAAGGGTAAACAATCGCGTTGTATTTGGTGGTATGGACTGGAGTGAGCAGGCACAAAGGTACACCTTCGGTTCGGAAACCCTTGCTTGGCTAGGCTTGCAGCTAGCGAAAGAATAGGCTATAGAACCAATTCCAATTTCAAGACAATTAATCCTTAAAATATATGTGAGATTTTTTCACATTTTAGTGGAAAGTGCAACCTACACGAATGCTTAGGCTAGTATTTAAAGAAATACTATTTCACCAGCCTTCCATTGTAGGGTAGGATTGAGCAATTAAGTATTTAGGCTGAAAGAAAGCTCAAAGTTTCTGTCTATTGTACAGTACCGCCCACCAGGTCTTCGGTTCCAGAAGAGTTCCCAGCAAAGCCAATCATGTGATGACGCCTCCCTCTACATATGCTCCACCAATGTCATAGTTTTGTAATATCTCCCGCCCCAATTTTATAACTTTTACACCTCCAGCCGCCTAAAATTTCAAAGCGATGCAAGATATACCTGTGATATTAACGGAGCAAGATAGACCATCGAGCTGTGCTATGAGAATGGTAGCCAGGGTCTTACTTGATTGCGCAAGTGACAGTACAACCGGACGAAGTCGGCTTGCGCAACGGGATATAGCGGCACTGACAGGTACAGATTGGGGGACCGTTCATATGTCACTTAAATCTCTGCAGGACGAAGGAGTAATCAGGATTGAGCGCCACCGCATAGTTCTCAACAAGGAGTTACTCCAGAAAGTGGCTGGCGTAGACTGATACATAAAGGTAAAGGAAAGTGAAATGGCAGTATCGACGAAATACGGGAAGGTTGACATTCCTAAAATCGGGGCAGATGAGCCGGTCTTCATCCTGCGAGCTCAAGATAAGCTAGCCGAGGCAACTATCGGGATGTATCAGCTATTGACGGCTTCGCATGGTAGCCAGCTCGCCGATTCCCTCGGTAGGGAAATCGAGGCTTTTCGAGGGTGGCAAGGGGCTAAGAAGCTGCCGGATTGACCTGGGACCTTTGATGGTCGACAGGAGACTGAAGGAGATTAGTTTGGCAGAAGTAAGAAGGATAGCCATTGATGAAGTCAAGAAAAGGATAGACAATGGTGAACCAGTCCTTTTTATTGATACCCGAAATCAACATGATTGGGGCGAATCGGCTTTAAAGCTGCCGGGAGCACGGCGTATTCATTTCAGCGAGCTCGAACAGCACCTGGACGAGTTACCCCGCGATAGCCTAATTGTTACGTACTGCACGTGACATCAGGAAGCTTCGAGTGCCCGTGCGGCGCAGATACTGCTCGACCACGGCTTCCAGAGTGTAGCTGCTCTCAAAGGTGGCTTCAACGCCTGGCAAGAAGCAGGCTATCCGCTTGAGTCAAAGTCCCAATAGCAACGGGCAGCTGGGAATGCCCGGCCTGTAGTCACGAGTAGGCATGCTACGAACTTTTAGAGGAAAATTATTAATATCGAGCAATAAATAAGAAAATAAAAGGGAAGAGAAAGATGCCAAAAAAGGATGATACAAAAAAGAAACTAACTACTGTTGCCGGCAGAGGCATGTCGAACCAGGACTGGTGGCCGAACCAGTTGAAGCTCGATATCCTGCACCAACATTCCTCCAAGTCCAATCCGATGGGCGAGGATTTCAACTACGCTAAAGAGTTCAAGAGTCTCGACCTGGAGGCCGTGAAGAAGGACCTCCGTGAACTGATGACGAAGTCGCAGGACTGGTGGCCGGCGGACTTCGGTCACTACGGACCTTTGTTTATCCGTATGGCGTGGCACAGCGCCGGTACATACCGCATGGGCGACGGCCGCGGCGGCGCAGGTAACGGCAGCCAGCGCTTTGCGCCCCTCAACAGCTGGCCCGACAATGCGAACCTCGACAAGGCGCGTCGGCTGCTCTGGCCGATCAAGCAGAAGTACGGCCGGAAGATTTCCTGGGCCGACCTGATGGTCCTCGCTGGCAACGTCGCCTTGGAATCGATGGGTTTCAAGACCTTCGGTTTCGGCGGCGGGCGTGAGGACATCTGGGAACCGGAAAAGGATATCTACTGGGGGGCCGAGAGCGAGTGGCTTGGCGACAAGCGCTACTCCGGTAACCGGGAACTCGAAAATCCCCTCGCTGCTGTGCAGATGGGCTTGATATACGTCAACCCGGAAGGCCCGAACGGCAACCCGGACCCGATCGCGGCGGCTAAGGATATCCGCGAGGTCTTCGCTCGCATGGCGATGAACGACGAGGAGACGGTGGCCCTCATCGCGGGCGGCCACGCCTTCGGCAAGACCCACGGCGCTGGCGATGCGTCACTGGTGGGTCCCGAGCCTGAAGCCGCCCCCATCGAGGAACAGGGCCTGGGCTGGAAGAGCAAATTTGGCACGGGCAAAGGCGGTGACACGATTACCAGCGGCCTAGAAGTCATCTGGACCAACACGCCAACGAAGTGGAGTAACAACTTCTTCAGGATCCTCTTCGGCTACGAATGGGAACTGACGAAGAGTCCGGCTGGTGCGCACCAGTGGAAGCCGAAGGGTGGCGCAGGCGCCGGCACGATTCCGGACGCGCACGACCCGTCAAAGCGTCACGCGCCATCCATGCTGACCACAGACCTCGCTCTACGGTTCGACCCTGTTTACGAAAAAATATCAAGGCGCTTCTTCGAGAACCCGGACCAGTTAGCAGATGCGTTCGCCCGGGCGTGGTTCAAGCTGACGCACCGCGATATGGGCCCACGCACGCGCTATCTCGGCTCGGAGGTTCCCGCAGAAGAGCTCATCTGGCAAGACCCTATCCCTGCCGTTAATCACAAACTGATTGATGCACAGGACATCGCCTCCCTCAAGGGCAAGCTCCTGGCTTCTGGCCTGTCAGTGTCGGAGCTGGTTTCGACCGCCTGGGCGTCGGCGTCCACCTTCCGTGGCTCCGACAAGCGCGGCGGTGCCAACGGGGCCCGCATTCGTCTGGCACCGCAGAAGGATTGGGAAGTCAACCAGCCTGCCCAGCTGGCGAAGGTGCTCAAGACCCTGGAGGGCATCCAGAGCGCGTTCAACAGCTCGGCTTCTGGCGGCAAGAAGGTCTCTCTTGCTGACCTCATCGTTCTGGCTGGCTGTGCAGGCGTTGAGCAAGCTGCGAAGAAGGCTGGTCACGAAGTGACCGTTCCCTTCACGCCGGGACGCATGGATGCCTTGCAGGAGCAGACCAATGTGGTCTCCTTCGCCGTGCTCGAACCGGTCGCGGACGGCTTCCGTAACTACCTCAAGACCAGATTCTATGTATCGGCCGAAGAGCTACTTGTTGACCGGGCGCAATTGCTGACGCTGACTGCGCCTGAGATGACGGTCCTCATTGGCGGCATGCGTGTCCTGAATACCAACTTCGGCCTGACCCAACACGGCGTCTTCACCAAGCGCCCCGGGACGCTGACGAACGACTTCTTCGTGAACTTGCTCGACATGGGCACGACCTGGAACGCAACCTCGGAAGACAAAGATGTGTTCGAGGGTCGTGATCGCGCAACGGGCGAACTCAAGTGGACTGGCACCCGTGTCGACCTTATCTTCGGTTCAAACTCCCAGCTCCGGGCTCTGGCAGAAGTCTACGCAAGTTCGGACGCGCAGATGAAGTTCGTGCATGACTTTGTGACGGTGTGGAACAAGGTAATGAACCTTGACCGCTTTGACCTTGTTAGGTCATGAGCACTTGGTGACGAACATCGTCAGCCATGTAAAGAAGGGGGGACCGAAGAGGTCAAAACGCGCTTCATCGACTAGTGGCGAAGGGTTGTTGATGACCTCGGTGCTCGTGTAGCCAAGGGAGTGGGTTAGGGAATACATTCTCGCGGAAGTGAAGAGCTTTTCCTGAATTACCTGGAGAATATTCCCTCCCCGGCAACTAAGTGGTGGTTGGAGCCCAGAGTAAAAAGAACCGAAGGAGCGCCGGAGTATCTCAATGAGATGATATTCATTGTTATCGAAGAGGTGGGGAAGTCGGGTGGTGAAAGAAAGGATAAGATAACGGTCTTTCCAGCTTCGATGCCAGGTATCAGCTTTTATATAAAAAGTGGGCACACTTCTTTAGCTAAAATGCTTTTGAAGTCTGCCCGCCACTTCGCTCCATTACTCCTCCTTTCTGGTTACCTTCGCCAGATTGCTCATTTTACCCAGAGCCTTCAAAAATCCCGAGGAGCTCAGGAACCTTCGGTTCTACCGTTATGCTTCAATCGGTGCATCACCTCTTTTCCTTCTTTATCATTGTAGTTTATTCCTCTTGGCAGTCCGCGTCTGTGACTTTTGTTACCTTGAGGGCGGGTTAAAAAATGTCATACTTTTGTAATTTTTCTCTTCGATATTTTATGAATTCTCCATAACGGGTAGACTATGATTTCAGTCGAGTTGCGTATTTGACCGGTAGTTTCGTTCAAATCCGAAGATTGGTCGGAGTAGCCTAAAAAAATAGTGATTTACATAAAATCCGCCTATGGGAGAGCATCAGTAATATGAAGGAGGTGAAGAAGGTGAGACTGAGTGGCAAAACGTCAATAGTAACCGGAGCCAGGAGAGGAATAGGTCATGCTATCGCCCTGGCGTTGGCCGGAGAAGGCAGTAACGTGGTTGTGAGCGACATAAGCCAGGCAGATTGTCAGAAAGTTGTCGGTGAGATAGAAGGGCTGGGGAGCAAAGGGCTGGCACTGAAGTGTGACGTCAGTTCCGGCGCCGAGGTCGGGGACATGGTCAGGAGAACGGTGACAGAGTTTGGAAAAGTGGACATCCTGGTAAATAATGCCGGAATCATAACTTATAAGCCGTTTTTGGAAATTACAGAAGAAGAGTGGGACAAGACTTTGAACGTAAATCTTAAGGGGCAGTTCCTCTGTGCGCAGGCTGCTGCTATGGAGATGCTTAAGAACGGCTGGGGGCGCATCATTAATATCGCCTCGATTTCCTCCGGGGGATGTGGCATCGCCTTTCCTCTGATAGCCCATTACACGGCATCGAAAGGCGGCGTTGTGGCTCTCACAGAAGCACTTGCTCTGGAACTGACTCCCCAAGGTATAAATGTGAATGCGATTTGTCCCGGGGCGGTAGACACTGACATGGCCAAAGGTGCCAAAGAGAGTGGCCAGCTACAGCAGGTATTGGCAAGAATACCCAAGGGGAGACTTGGGCGTCCGGAGGAAATTGCCAGTCTGGTTGTTTTCCTGGCATCCGAAGAGTCCGACTACATCAGCGGGGCAGCAATTGTCGTCGATGGCGGGTGGTTGACGAGCTGACTAGCGTAGTCGATAGCTGAAATCTGGTCGATAGGAGTATTGATTTACCAATAATATAGCGAAGGGAGAGATAAATGCTGAAACTGAATGTGAAAACAAAACGCAAACCTGAAGAGGTGGTGAAGGAGGCCCTTGGGTTCTTTGGTCCTGGTGGCTATAGGCTGAAAGTGACCGAACAAGGCGATGCATGCGCCTCCTTTGAGGGGGGAGGTGGTAGTATCACCGTCGTTGCCTGTGCCGAAGACAAGGGGACATCGGTAGATCTGGAGACGCGGGAGTGGGAGAATCAGGTAAAAGAGTTCGCTCTCAAGATTAAATAATGCCGGCATGAACGGCTCTCCACATTTACGTTGGACACCTCGAGCAGAGACTGGACGATGTCCCCAAAGACAGACCGATAGCGGTAATCTGTAATGTGGGGCACCGTGCCGGGCTCGGTGCCAGCACTTTACTCAGGGCTGGTGGTTATCCCAGGGTTTACAACGTCCTCGGTAGCGTGAGGGCGTGGGTAGCTGCCGGTTTTCCTGTCACCACTGACTAGTCTTGTAAACACTGGACAAATGAGGTCGGAGTATGAAGGAATATGATGTCATTGTCATCGGTTCAGGCTCTGGGATGAATATTGTTGAGGAGACTCTGGTTCATGGAATGAGCGTCGCTCTGGTTGACAAGGGCCCGCTCGGAGGCACCTGCGCTAATCTGGGCTGTATACCATCCAAGATGCTCATATTCGCTGCTGACAGGATAGCCGAGATACAGGAAGCCAAAAAGCTGGGCATTGAAGCGGAGATAAAAAACGTTGACTTTGACTTCATCATGGAGCGGATGAGAAAAGTCGTACGTGAAGGCCAGCAGCATATGAGGCATGGCCTTTCGCATGTCAAGGAACTGGACTTCTTCGAAGGCGAGGGACACTTTGTTGAAGACTATACGGTTGAGGTGAACGGCCAGATAATAAAAGGGGATAAGATTTTTATCGCCTCCGGCTCACGTCCTCTGATACCACCGATAAAGGGACTGGAAGGTGTGGACTACCTGACAAATGAGACAGTACTACAGCTAAGGGAAAGACCGGAGAGCCTCATAATCATCGGCGGCGGCTATATTGCGGTGGAGTATGGGCATTTCTTTGCCGCCGTAGGCACCAGGGTCACCATGCTGGAAATGGCTGACCGCCTCGTCCTTGCCGAGGAGCCGGAGATATCCGAGCTTCTGAAAAAAGAGTTGGGCCGGCGTATGGACGTTTATACCGATGTCCGGGCTGAGGAGGTGAGGGGGAATGAGCGTGATGTTATCGTCATTGTCAATGATTTAAAGGCAGGCAGGAAAAAGGAATTCACAGCGCAGAGAATATTGGTAGCGGTGGGGCGCAGGTCAAACGCCGACCTGCTAGAGGTAGAAAAGACGGGCATTGAGGTTGATAAAAGAGGCTTTATCAGGGTTAATGAGTATCTTGAGACCACCAAGAAAAACATATTTGCCGTGGGGGATGTCAACGGTCAGCAGATGTTTACCCACGTAGCCAACGTAGAAGCTTCGCTGGCTGCCGATAATGCCATTCACGGCAGCAAGGTAAAGATGGACTACAACGCTACTCCGCACGCTGTCTATTCCCATCCCCAGATTGCATCCGTCGGACTGACCGAAGAAGCTGCCAAAAGGGCACACAAGGTTCTGGTCGGCAAAGCGAAATATTCGGATACGGCTCAGGGCGAGGCCATGATAGAGGAAAATGGCTTCGCCAAAGCTGTTGTAGAGGTGGATACCGGGAACATACTGGGTTTTCACATCATCGGCCCCTATGCACCCATTCTGATTCAAGAAGTGATAGATGCTATGGCATCCGGCAACGGTGTTGACCAGATACAGGCTGGTATGCATATCCACCCCTCTATTTCCGAGCTGATACCTGCGGTCCTTAGCAACCTGGAGAATCCGCAGGCAAAATGACTTAGTTATCCCACCTGAAGAAAGGGTAATGGCACACACTCATTGATGCCAGTATATATTGATTATTACTTCCTAATAGCGCCGGCTACAGTGCTGCCAAACTCCCGGCATCTGGCCAGGTCATCGGGCTTCGGCTGCCATTTTGCGCGAATACCCTCGGTAATTACGGGAATTTTGCAGGTGGCTAAATGGTCTTCAATGATTTTGACCGACTCCCCGCTCCAGCCGTAGCAGCCAAAGGCGGCGCCTATCTTGTTCTGGAACTTGAGTCCCTTAAGGTCCTCAAGAATCGGAGTGATGGTGGGCAGCAACCCCTGGTTGAAGGTAGGTGACCCCACGATAACAGCCTTTGTTTTGAAGATTTCGGTGATGACATCATTCCTGTCCGCAGTAGGCATATAGAAGGTCTTGTAAGGGATGTTTTCGGCTGCCAGTCCGTCACCGATAGCCTCTGCCATATGTCTGGTGCCATCCCACATGGAATCGTAAATAATGACCGCTGTTTTTTCAGGTACTTGTGATGCCCACTCCTGATACTTTTTCACAATCTGGAGAGGGTCCTTCCTCCAGATTATGCCGTGACTGGGTGCAATCATGCTAACGGGCAGGTTTAAAGCTAATACTTCCTCTATCTTTTTTGAGACCATGCCACTGAAGGGGGTCAGGATGTTGGCGTAATATTTCAGTGCCTCTTCATAAAGCTCTTCCTGGTCTACCTCGTCATTGAAGCGGAAGGCATTGGCATAGTGCTGGCCGAAGGCGTCATTGGGCATGAGGATATTATCACCGGTCAGGTAGGTGAACATGCTGTCCGGCCAGTGCAGCATCGGTGCCTCGACAAAGATAAGCTCTCTTTTGCCGATGCTGACCTTATCTCCAGTCTGGACTGCCTGGAAATTCCATGGCTGGTGGAAATGCCCCTCCACGCTCTCCAGGCCGCGCTTGGAGACGATTACAGTTGCCTTGGGAGCATGGCGCATTACGGCAGGGAGTGAACCGGAATGGTCGATCTCGGCATGATTGGCAACCACAATATCAATTTTCGCCGGGTCTATGACCTCACGAATATTTTCAATAAGCTGCTCCTGGAATGGGCCCCATACCGTGTCCACGAGCACGGTCTTTTCGTCGGTGATAAGATAGGCGTTGTATGAAGACCCGCGATGCGTGGTCAGTTCAAAGCCGTGAAAATGTCTCAGCGCCCAGTCCACGACTCCTACCCAGTAAACTCCTTTCGTTAGTTCAGTAATCATCCCGGCTCCTTCTATTTTTAGATTCTTACATGGTGACTGATGCTCTTAAGTTGGCTTGTCTCTCCTCACAAGTCATAATACATATAATCCGCGCTGATTTAGCCCTCTTGCACTGGTGGTTCCGTTACTTCGCAACAGCCGCATTCACATTGACCGCCGGTCGCGCAGGGCTTGCAGCAGTAAATGACCCCGTCTTTTTCGTAAGCATCAGCGTCGACGTGGCAGCCGCATGCCGGGCAAAGTTGTTCTGCCATTTTCACCCCTCCTTTCTATTTTTGTGGTTTACCTCAGGACTGCCAGGATATCGGCCCAAACAAAAAATCATACCTCATCATCAGGACATCGTAATGGGACTGCTCCTGTCTGGCCAGAAACTCAAACATTTGCTTGCCAAGGGTATCCTCAATCTGTGAAGCCGCCTTCCGATAGAGGTCGTAGCTCTCCATTTCGATATGCAAACCAAACATCAGGGCATCCCAGTCATTGGACTTAATCTTGACCACCTTCTCTAGTGATTCCTCACCTTTGGGAAACAGGGGTTTATCCAGGTCTATTTCCACTGGCTTTATCTCCGAAGAGCCTGCCCAGTTACCCTCGCTGCTCAGGGAGGCATGCTGTCTCTTTATCAGGTCATAGTGTTTCTGCTCGTCGTCAGCCAGCGTGGTAAACATTTCCTGTCCCTTTTTATCCTGTGTAGTCTGCGCTGCTTGCAGGTAGAATTGGCTTCCTTCTTGCTCAATTTCCATAGCCTGCTCCAGTATTCCCAGCGCTGTCTTCACATCTTCAGCCATGTTCATTCCTCCGTCAGCTCACATAAATTCTGTCAAGAGCTTCTCAACCCTGGCGGGAATATTCTCCTGACGCACCAGCGGTCCTTTGCTCAGTGCCGGTAGCTGTTCTTCGTAAACTGGTAACTCCTTCCTGAAGATAATGCCAATCGGGATTCTTTCTCCCCATTCCTGTGCTCTTTCCAGAGCTACCTTTCTATCGCCGGGGTCATAGCCGCTTTCATCCTCCAGTTTATAGACCCGTTCGCGGTACCACTGGAATGTATTCTTATGGTTAAACGAAGGGCAAGGCTGTAGAATGTCGATAAGCGCAAATCCCCTGTGAGTAATGCCCTCTTTAATAACGTGAGAAAGGTGGTCTATATCGCCGGCGAAACTTCTACTAACGAAGCTGGCGCCGCAGACTATCGCCAGAGCTACAGGATTTAACGGGCTTGCCGCACCGTCCGGTGTGGTCTTGGTGACAAATCCGAGGTCGCTGGTAGGGGATGCCTGTCCTTTGGTAAGTCCGTAGACCTGGTTATTGTGAACGAGATAAGTGATGTCGTGGTTCCGGCGGGCAGCGTGGATGAAATGGTTGCCTCCTTCACCATAACCATCCCCGTCACCGCTGATGGCAATGACCACCAGGTCGGGATTCGCAATCTTGGCACCGATAGCTGGCGGAACTGGTCTACCATGAAGAGAGTTGAATACGTTGCCTCTGGTATAGTGAGGTAGCTTGCCCGCTTGACCAATCCCGGATACCAACAACACCTGATGGGGCTCAATCTCCAGCTCCACCAGCGCCCTGTTCAGTGCTCTTAGAATACCGAAGTTACCACAACCCGGGCACCAGGCCGGTTTAAGTCCTGCATAATCGGATAGTTCAACCATCTCTAGCATCCCTCCTTTCTCACCGCTTCAGCAATGTAAGCCGGGGTGAAGGGGCGACCGTCATACTTCAGAATTCGACCGCTAACATCATGCCCCGTTTCTGCCTTGATAAGGCTGGCAAGCTGTCCCGTAGCATTGTTCTCAATGACGTAGCTGCTGTGGGCCTTACTGACGGCATCAGTGACCGCCTCTGCCAGGAAAGGCCAGAGCTCGTTCAGGTGGAGCATATTGACGCTGGCACCTTCCCTGCGCAGCATATCCACTGCCTCGTGAATAGCTCCGTAGGTACTCCCCCAGCCAATAAGGGTTGTCTCCGCCTTTTTAGGACCATAGTGCCAGGGTGCGCTGATTTCCTGCTTGAGTGAAAATAGCTTGCGCAGCCTTTTCTGCACCTGTTGCGTTCTCTCCTCGGCATCCTCCGTGAGGTGCCCTTCCTCATCGTGCTCATCACAGTCGGTAACCACCAGGGCTCTGCCCAGTCCAGGAAAAGCCCGTGGCGAAATGCCGGACTGGGTTACCCTGTGTCTCCTGTACTTTGAGGGGTCGTCTTCTTGGTCTGAAAACAGGAGCCCTCGGTCGATGGTTACCTGCGAGAGGTCAAACGGGTCAACCGTGGCATAGGAGCTTGCCAGATGCTGGTCAGTCAGGATTATCACCGGAAGCTGATATTTATCTGCCCAGTTAAAAGCCCTGACAGTTACCCAGAAGGCGTCTTCGACATTGGCCGGGGCAAGGACTGCTCTGGGGAAATCACCGTGGTGGGTATGAAGGACAAACTGAAGGTCACCCTGCTCCGTTCTGGTGGGCAGGCCAACGGCTGGTCCGGGGCGCTGGGCATCAATAATCACAACGGGTGTTTCTGTAATTCCTGCCAGCCCCATGCCCTCGACCATGAGGCAGAGGCCGCTGCCAGAGGTGGCCGTCATCGCCCTGACACCGGCGTAGGCGGCCCCGATGGCCATATTGATGGCGGCTATTTCATCCTCGGCGTGGACCATTACCAGGTCCAGCTCTTTTGACTTGGCGGCCATGTATTCCATGATAGAGCTGGCGGGGGTCATCGGATAGGCTGACATAAACTTGCAGCCAGCGGCGATAGCTGCCAGCGATATCGCCTCATTGCCGGTGAGCAGCATCCGTTTGGTCTCAGAGACCGGCTTTAGCTTACGAAAATCGGCTTTATACTCAGACTGGGCGTAATCGTATCCGGCCTTGGCGGCGGCAATGTTGCTATCGCCAATATCCCCTTTGCCGAAATGCTCTACCAGCGCAGCATTAAGTATGTTCAGGTCGTAGCCTACCAGTGCCAGCGCGGCACCAAGGGCTACTGTATTGGCCATGACCTTGTCTCCTGCCTTTTCTTCAGCGAGCCTCTCCAGTGGAATGCCGAAAAGCTCGCCGCCGGTGGAAATATCCCTTATCTTGTCAACATCGAAAATAGCTATGCCACCAGAGGCCAGTTCTTTACGGTGCAGGTCAATACTCTCCCTGTTAAGCGCAACCAGCAGGTCCACCGGCTCGGCAATGGTACCCACCCGGCTATCCTTTACCCTGATACGGAAGAAGTTGTGGCCGCCCCTTACTCTAGACTCATAGTCCTGGTCGGCAAAGACATGATAGCCACCGCGGGTGAAGACCTTGGCCAGCAGGAAGCCAACCGACTGCACTCCCTGCCCGGCTTCTCCCCCGACCATAAAGTTAAAATCAACAGGCATTGGACACCTCCATACATTGCACCGATATCACTTGTGTTTTTGAATAACCTCCTCCACCCACTTCATAGCAGCAATCATCGTGGGGAAACCCGCCGTGGTAAACGCCAGAAGCGCGGCATGGCGGAGTTCATCAGTGGTTACGCCTTCCTCAAGCGCCCGCCGGGCGTGGGACCTTACTCCGCCTTCCGAACTCAAGCCTATGGCAATGCCCAGCTTTACTAACCGCCTTGTCTTTTCATCCAAGGGGCCCCAGTCATGACACTTGACCGCCAGGTCGTCATAGGCTTTAGCTATCTCGGGGAATTCTTGCTTAAATCCTATGTAAATATCTGGTAAATAGGTCACTGTACACCTCCGTCCTGCCCGATTCAGGACATATCTTAGTCTCTGCCACCTCTTATTCCATGCCTGCGCAGTTCTGAGTGGGTATTGCCCGGGAGCGGAGCCGTTCATGTTTCATTTGGCAGATTTACTGGTCTTCTTTTTTGCGGAAACGGTAACCTTTTTTGGTTTTACCCCCGCCGTTTTGGGTAATGTGACCTCGAGAATTCCGTCTTCGTAGCTGGCTTCAATCTTGCTCGCATCAACCGTGGAAGGGAGAGGAATTGAGCGATAGAAGCTGCCGTAGGAACGCTCACAGCGGTAGTAGTCCTCTTCCTTGACCTCGGACTCCATCTTCTTCTCGCCTTTTATAGTCAGTGTATCTCCCACCACCGAGATGTCAATGTCCTTCTCCTTCATCCCCGGAAGTTCCGCCTTAACTACGAACCTGTCGTCTTTCTCGAAGACATCCATGGCCGGCATCAAGTCCTTCTCCCCATCAGTCAGCCACCACATCGGCCGTCTGAAGAAATCTTCAAGACGACGGTCCCATTCTTCCAGCCCCCTGGATGGTCTCCAGGGAGCGATTCCCCACCTGGGTCTCCATCTTTCCATAACCATAGCGCTCTCCTTTCCTGTATTCTGAATTGTCGTCAGGCTTCACTCCCGGCAACGCCCTCAGGTAAGACAGAAATAGTTATTCTGCTGTAGTGTGATGCTTCACTAAGATACCTTTATTTCTTTCTCTGACTGCCAGAGCCCGTGTATGTTGCACAGAGCAGTAGCGTAGATAAGCCCCGGCTTGCTGGTCTTCATTGACAGGCTGACCTCATGGTGAGTGTATACTGAACTCTTATCCGGCCCTTCCACCGATTCCCCGTGGGCGGTAGATTCAAAGTGGCCTATCTGGTAGGGAAACTTCTCTCCCTCTGGGTGGAAGTACACCGAAATCCACCGGATGTGGTGTTCGGTTGTATTGGGATGGGCTATCTCCTTCCCCAGGGTCACCTTCACCGGGAAGAACTCACCAGCTTTCACCTGGTCTGCACACTCTATTACCGGGACGTGTTTTTCCGTCTTCCAGTCCGCGCTCTGAAAAAGTTCTCCGAATTGCTTCATTTCATACTCCTTTCATATTTTGTAATTATGCTTCTTTGTCAGGGAGTTATTATTTGCCTAGTCCTGCTGATTGACTCCCGCCTGCGCTTGTTCCACTTCTTGATAGCTTCTGGTCACCTCCTCAACAGCAGTTTCATCCTCAAGGGCGGACAGGTCACTCATCATCCAGCCTACAATTCAACTCCTTGATAAGTCCTTCTTTCGTCACATTATTTTCCCGTGTCGGCTGCCATTTCTCTGTTTAAATACCAGGCATGCAACCCGGCGCTCTTACTATCAGGACAGGTAAGCAGGCAGAGCGAAGGACACGGTCTGCCACGCTCCCCCAGACCCAGCGGCTTATACCAGAACGCCCGTGCGTGGCGATGGCGATGAGGTCAATTTCATGTTGAGTGGCATATTCAGTAATACTCTCAGCCGCTTGGCCGGTTACGACTTCTGACTGGATAACTGCTCCATCGTATTTTGCTCGACCGGCCAGCTGTTCAAGGTAACTTTTAGCAGCAGCCTCATTCTCTGAGTCAAAGCGGTTTATATCTTCATGACTCAAGCCTGTACTATCGTCGACACCAACGGGTACATAAGGCGGTCCAACAACCCAGTGTAGCGGTTCAGCCACACGTAGAAAAATAACATTTTTCGCGTCACATCCCTTAGCAATAGATTCCACATGAGGGAGAACACATTCCGCCAGTTCTGACCCATCTAGTGGCACCAGGATTTTCTTATACATCTTGTCCTCCTTTTATAACCGGTTGAACAGGGCTGAAATTAGCTTCACACTCCAAATACTCAGCTTGTCTCTATCTCCTACTGCATTACGAAGCTGGTTGTTTCGTCGTTTACATTAACCACGTAAGTCTCGCCGGAAGTGAAATCCGTGCCGAGGTTTACATTTTTCTCAAAGAAGCCGTAGATCTGGGCGCAGATGGCGTCTCTTGGTCGTTGTGTGGTGACCTCCATGTTAATAATGTTTCCGTCCCGCTCGGTCTTCAGGTCGTTAAAAGTGGTGCAGCTATCGGCTAGCCCTCCCTTGATATACACAAATACCTGCGGAGGGTAGGATTCGGCAATGCTCACCCTGACTTCGTGGATGGGTGCCGGTCTAATCTCAATCTGGCCGTCAGTGCCTGAAGACTGGCACCCGAAAGCGAGCAAAATAGCCGATGCTAACGCAGTTAAATATATACCTCGCTTTATCATTACTTGCCCACCTCAGAGCAAAGCCTCAATTATTGCCTTATTGAATTTTGGCAGGTCAGCAGGTTTGCGTGACGTGATGATATTACCGTCTTTAACCACCGGCTCATCGACCCAGATAGCACCGGCATTCTTCAGGTCTACGGCTACCGAAGGCCAGGAAGTTACCCGGCGACCTTTGACGATATCGGCCGAAATCAGGAGCTGAGGGCCATGGCAGACGGCAGCTATTATCTTGCCTTCCTCGTGGGCCTTTCTCACCAGGTCAATCATAGGCTGGTGCAGGCGCATCTTGTCCGGAGCGTAGCCGCCGGGGATGATTATGGCATCAAATTCACCGGCTTCAACCTTGTCGGCAGTTGTGTCTACTGTCACTTCAGCCGACCCTCTCTTTCCCTTGTAGCTTTTCTTTGAGCCACTACCCACAATCAACACTCTGGCACCAGCGTCTTTCATTGCTCTCAGTGGCTCTGCAAGCTCGGAGTCCTCAAAGCCCTCCTCAGCCAGGATGGCGATGCGTTTTCCCGTAAGCATGTGTATCTCCTTCTTGAATCAGTCGTTGTGTCGATTCCCTTTCCTTGCGTCAGCGTTGCCTTACCCTATCTTCCGCCTGGCCCTGAGTAAGATGAAACAGCAAGGTCAGCCGAAATCCCATTATCCCGGGTCACCAACAGGTGTAGGTCTTCGGTAATGCCATCAACGCATCCGATAACCGGCATCATTGCTTCGGCCAATCTTTGTCTGTTCGGAGCTTCAACCATTGCAATGATATCTGGACGACCTTCCAGCCAGTCGACAAAAACAACCCCTATTTTGCTCCGCAGCATTTGGACGGCGTATTCGCAATTTCCGTCTACAATTTCAAACAACACGTAAACTCTTGCGCTCATTTCTCTCAGCGGCCTCCATCAACTTATTTCCTGGTAATGATAAATTCACGTTCACTTTGGCTGTTTGCCACATCAAGGGTCATCCCATCCAGTAACCTCAGAAACTCGTTGCCTATCAACAGGACTTTCAAGCCGTGACTGTGTACGACCTCATCTCCATCCTTTTCTCGGCTTAAGACCAGGCCGAACTGTCCTAATGTCCCGTATGATAGCCTGATGCTGGTCTCAGCATCCCTGGCTGATGAGAGCAATAATTTTTTTAATTCTTCTCTGGCTTTGTCGGTTACCTTTACCATTTCCGCCTCCTTTATCAGGGCATACTTCTTAGCGGTTTAAATCGGTGTAACTATTAGCCAGCTCCTGATAACATTCGACTGACCACTCCGCTGTCTGGAAGAAAAGGTCTGCCCACCAGTGAATATCACGCCGCCTAATCAGGTTCCGCAGTTTTCGCATTCGTGATTTTCGTTCGTCAGTTCCCATAAAGAATGCTCTCCTTATGGTTTTAGCAACACCCTCGATATCATACGGGTTTACTCGCAGGGCATTTCTGCGAAGCTGTGTGGCAGCGCCAGCGAACTTGCTCAGTATAAGCACCCCGTCTTCCTCCAGGTTAGCTGCACAATATTCCTTGGCCACCAGATTCATACCATCCTTTAACGGTGTAACAAGCGCAATACTTGCCGAGCGATAGTACGCCAGCAGCTCGCTTCGCTCCAGGCTGCGGAACATGTATTGGACGGGAGTCCAGTCAGTCCCGGCAAGCCTGCCGTTAATCCGGGTAATGAGTCCTTCAATCTCTGCTTTCAGTTTCTGATACTCCGGAATATCCTCACGACTTGGTACCACAATCTGTATTAACGTTACCTTTCCGCGGAGGTCTTCAAAACGTTCCAGGGCTCTCCAGAATGCTTGCAATCTCAACGGAATGCCTTTCGAGTAGTCCAGACGGTCTACCCCCAGAATGATTTGTCGGCCTTCGTTGGCCTTACGCAGTTGCTCTACCATATCTCCCACGGGTTTCTGTGCAGCGGCCCTCGAGAACTCGTCGAAGTCTATGCCGATGGGGAAAACCCCGGCTTCGGTACGATGCCCTCCTGATGTGATTACGGAAACTCGCCCTCCATTAGTTACCTGAAGACCTTCGACCAAAGCTTCAGCGCACAGAATAAAATTATTCTTGTCCTGGGACGTCTGGAAGCCAATCAGGTCATATTCGAGCATCGCCTTGAGGATAT